>Ga0187878_1000034_pt1 | contig 147555 bp, 128 predicted proteins | sample June2016WEW_17_1_FD_132979 | JGI IMG/M metagenome (GOLD analysis project Ga0187878, IMG submission 132979) | Peatland microbial communities from SPRUCE experiment site at the Marcell Experimental Forest, Minnesota, USA - June2016WEW_17_150 | ecosystem: Environmental > Terrestrial > Soil >... | reverse complement strand
CCAAGAAGTAACTGACCCTCAATTCGTTACCTACGAAATCGCCCTCTTGCCAACTGTTACGTTCACAGTAGAATAAGGCAAATTGTGAACGGCTTGCGCAATAGAATTATTTAGAGGGGGCACAATGACGCCGAAAATTCGCATTCTGGTGGTTGATGACGATGAAGTGGATTGCCTGTCGGCTAAAAGGGCTTTGGCCAACTCGCCGCTTCCAGTCAAATTCGAGGTCGAGACCGCCAGCACAATGGCCAAGGGAGTCGATAAGTTAAAGAAGGGACGATTCGATGTAGCTCTCTTTGATTTGGGGCTGCCAGATAGCGCAGGGCTTGAAACGGTCAAAGGAGCGGTTTCGGCGGCTGGGGAGATTCCCGTCGTAGTCCTGACGGGATTAGCGGACGACCAGACAGGCATTTCGGCGATAAACCTCGGGGCAACGGATTATCTCGTCAAAGGCCCCGCGATTGAAAGTATGCTCGGCAGGACGCTGCTTTACGCGCTGGCACACAAAAAGGTGGAGCGGAAACTCAAAGAGGCACTTGCCGCCAAAGCGGACCTGGTGAATATGGTATCGCACGACCTGCGAATACCGCTTACGGCAATCAAAGAGGGCATTGATATCGTCGGAAGCGGCGAGGCCGGGGCGGTCAATGAGGAACAGAAAGAGTTCCTCGACCTTGCCAAAAGGAACGTTGAACGGCTGACCCGGCTGATTACTGACTTTCTCGACTTCGAGAAAATCGACGCCGACAAACAGCAATTCAATATCCAGGCCAATAACATAAACGAGTTGGCAATGGACGTCTATAAAACAATGGGGCCGGTCGCCAAACAAAAAGGCCTGGACTTCCGCGTTGAGCTTGAAGAAGGACTGCCCAAAACGGAATTCGATTACGACGGCATCACCCGCGTCGTAACCAATCTCGTCAGCAACGCCCTGAAGTTCACTGCCTCGGGGAGTATCGTTATCCGCACAAGAAAAGACGAAGGCGGCATAAAAGTCGCAATCTCGGACACAGGCAGCGGAATAAGCAAAGACGACCTGGAAAACCTGTTCAAGAAATACGGGCAAATCAAGTCAACGAAAGTAAAAGACATCGAAGGAACCGGACTGGGATTAGCCATCTCAAAGCTGATTATCGAGCACCACAAAGGAAAGATTTGGGCCGAATCGGAACAGGGCAAAGGAACGACGTTTTACTTCTATTTACCAAGCTGATTCCTGCTCGCGGCAAAATCGAAAAGTGTTGGCTCCTCCGACGCCGGCGAGGCATTAGCTTTGGGCGGTTCTGAATCCGGCGGGTTTTCTTTTTTGCCGAGGATTTTATCTATAGTATCGAGCAGTACCTGCGAATCGTAGGGCTTCTGTAGATACGCATCGACGCCTTCAGTCAGGACGCTTTGCTTAATCAGCTCGTTTGTCATCCCGGTCAGGACAACAATACGCGTCTTTTTGGTGCTGTCCGAAATTCGCAGTTTCCGCAAAACACTAAGACCATCGCCGGCAGGCAACTGCAAATCCAGCACGATTAAATCGGGAGCAACCTTGTGCGCCTTCTCCACAGCCTGGTATCCATCGGATGCGCAATGGACGGTGAAACCCCTGCTGGTCAGCCGCTTGGCGACGACCTTTTGCACGTCCAATTCATCTTCCACTACCAGTATTGTTGCCATACAAAACCCTTCTTATGGTCTTTTGTTCCGGCCTTTCGGCGCAGAACAACACTACTGGCTATATCGGACTAAAACAGACGCGACTTAAGCGATTATCGCCCGATGACGTACCGCCTCCCCTATCCGCAATAATCAATATAAGTTCTCTTTCCCCGTGAATCTGATATCATTCTGCAATTTCGGGCTTCGCCTCTCGGCTACGCCCTGATCACGGCGAAGCATAGCGAAGCCGGATAGGAAATAAAAACAGGAGAAAATCCTATGGCGCTGAGCTTATTTGACGACAAGACGAAACAGCCGACAAAGCAAATGCTGGCCAAGACGCTTGGAAAGCAATATCAACTGTGGGCCGACATCGCCGAATACGTCGTGGAAAAATATCCCAAAGCGACCGAGGAATGGAAATACCCCGGCGTCAAATACGGCTGGTCATTCCGGCTAAAAGACAAGAAACGCAACATCATTTATATGATGCCCAGCGACGGCCACATAATGGTCGCGTTCGTCTTCGGCGACAAGGGCGTTGACGCCGTGCAGAATAGCTCGCTGCCGCAGTCGATTAAAGATGAATTGCGAAACGCCAAAAAATACGTCGAAGGCCGAGGCATACGATTACAGGTGCGAAACAAAACCGACGTCGCCAATATCAAAACACTCGTCGATATCAAACTCGCGAACTAAATACTCCTCTTGTTCCCCGTATTTCGTCCATCGGTTACGCTACTCGTTTCGTCTAACGTCTTACGGTTACGTCTTTGACGACAATTTACGCTTGACGCAACCGATACGAGCCGCGTAACCGCAACCGTCCAACGTAATCTGCTACGTTCCGTTCTTCGCCTCCGTCACAATCTGCTTCGTCAATGGCGACTGGTTTTTCTGCGCATCCTTGAACGCCTCCGCCGAATCGGGATTTGTCTTCTTGAAAATCTCATTCGCCAGCACAATCTCCTTCAAAGCGTTCGACTTTGCCTTGGCCTGCTGCAAAAAGCTCATAACCCTTATCGCTCCTGCCCCGCCAAACAGGCCCGCTATCGCTATACCCAATTCCAGTGTCGAATCCGCGATATCCCAGGCGTTTGGTCTCTGGCTCGATTCCTTTATCGCCGTCGCCGCTAATTGCTTATTCGATTCACTCAACACATCCTCCGCCGTATCCGCTTTCGACAATTCTTGCGGCAATCCGCAATACGCCACAAACGCCTGGCTCTGTGTCTCCGATAACTTAGTCAATTCCTGTAATTTCTCCGATGACTGCTCGCTTTGTGCTGTTTGCGATGCTATCGCCGCCGTCCGATTATGCACCCAGGCATTTTGCTTCTGCGTCTCGCTCGGCCCAAACCTGATTCCTTCGCACCCGCCTGTGATGAGTAAAATCGAACCACCAACCGCCAACACCATTGCCAATACCACTCTCGTTTTTATCATTTTCATTTCCTCCGTTTTTCAGTTAAAATAACAATGTTTTTGGAGAATAACTTTTGGATATTGCTCGCAAATTCAAACCAGACACGATACTACTTTGGGAAAAAGTAGCCGATGGCCCCGAGGCACAGCGAATCATTAAGCTTTTTCCCTCCGCACAAATAAAAATCATAAACCGTCAGCAGTACCTCTCCGATGCCACTACTCCCGGCCAGGCAGTCATTGAAAGCAAGCGAACACTGATGATTGGCCAGACATCCTCGTTCATCAATGGTTTCGACGGCAAACTCGGTTCTCATATCTGCTGCCGTCCGTATTACAAACTCATTCCCGCCTCCAACGGCTGTCCGTATCGCTGCACATACTGCTATCTCGCGTTCGTCTATCGCAAATATCACCCCTTCATAAAAATCAACGTCAATTACAACACAATGCTCCGGCAAATCGCCAAACTCGCTGATGGCCGGCTGCACAAAATCAGCTTCAATATGGGCGAAATGCTCGATTCTCTCGCTCTCGACCACGTTACAAACCTCACGCCAATGCTTGTGGATTTCTTCTCCCGCCTGCCCAACGCCTTTCTTATGCTGCTCACCAAAAGTGCGAATATTGGCAATCTGCTTTCCATCAAACCCAATAACCAGACAGTTGTTTCCTGGAGCATCAACAGCCGCGAAGCAATCAGGCAATACGAACTGGATACCGCCGACCTCGACGAGCGAATAAACGCCGCCCGGCTCTGTCAGCAACATGGCTATCGCATCCGTTTCCGTATCGACCCAGGCATATTGCATTCGAATTGGCAAACCGCCTACGCCGACATGATTCAGAAAATGCTTACTTCCACCGAACCCGAAAACATCACCGTCGGAATGCTCCGCCTCATCCCCGGCCATTCTCGCCTCGCCGCTCAAGCGTACCACGCCGAAACCGAAGAATCGCTCCAAAAGCAAAACCTGACCGACCTCGCTTCCGATGGGAAATTGCGTTACCCTGAAGATAAACGTATCGAATTTTATGCTCATATCATCGATACCATTCGTAGCTTCAATAAAAAAACTGTCCCTGTCAGCTTGTGCCGGGAATCCCCTCACGTCTTAAATACCCTCAAAGATAAGTGCCAACAATTAACCTGCAACTGCCTCGGCTAAACTATGGCGTGGCTTATATAAACATTGGTAATACGAGTAAGTGTAGGTATCCGCTGTTCCTCTGTTTGGAAAAACCTCTTGAGTCAGTTCTTTGTTCTCAACAGAAGCGTTTATCCGCTTGCCCAAAGTGCGCATTAGTGATTCTCTGTATTGGTCTTGAAGTATCAATATCCTGCCGCGAGGATCGCAGAGCTTTTCCGTTCTAACAATATCGTTTGCCAGACCAATGTTTCCGTTTTCATTTGCTAATGGCCGAATAACATAAGAGAACATTACCAAATGATACGCTCCGTAGTTTTTCTCTATTCGCTCCAACTGGTTCACGTTATCAGGAAAATCGTTTGTAAGGGTCAAAGTCCTGTGTTCACCTGCGTCAATTTCGTTGGCCCTGTATAAATCAAAATACTCATTGAGCATCCGTTGCCCGGTTGACAAACATATTCCCGATGTATCGTTTAGAACATAAGCAAAACGAACGGGACGTTGTCTCGAACTGTTTTGATTTTCCAAAATGCTCATTATGATATCCGTCACTGCCAAAACGCCCACGGCCGGACCGCAGCCAATATCAAGTATGCGTATTTCTCCGCCGTCAAGGATACCATCAAAATCTTCTGACTCAACATAATCCAGTAAACTGTTCTGAATCTGAAAGTAATGCCTGCTGAAAAATACCTCTAAAAATGCTCGCATTCCTGATGCAGTGCTTGGGTACATTGTTTCTTCTTCCGATACGCTTTTATCAGGCAGACGGCCTATTTGCCGCCTTAACACGTTTTTTACTCGGCCCGACAGCTTCCAAATTCCATCAGGGCATATCTCCGATTTAATTTGGCTCTCAACGCTATCTATCATTGCTTAAGTCCTTCGTCCTCTTCATAATTTTTCTCCTTAAATTTAATTTTACTTTAATAACCTGCCTTCCCGAATGAAGTTAGAATTAAGATTTGAGAATTAAGAATCACAACGGGCAATGCACAATTCTCAATTCGAACTTCTCAATTCTAAATTCTTAAGCCGGAACTCGTGCGAGATTACTTTCTCCTGCAAGGTCTCTACCTTATCTGCGGAGCGTTTCTGACTTTCCAGTAAGCTTGTTACGTCCCGCTGAAGTAAATCCAATTGTCTTTGCAGATTGACCCAGCTTCCAAGAATCAAACTGCCTAAAAACGCCAACTGCACTAACACCGAAAGATTTATCGTCCTGTTCAACGTCCATTTCCCATTTTGCCTTGTCATTTCCAGCTCCTCTTCAATCCGCAATCTGCAATCCCAAATCCGCAATCAATATGTCCTGCTTCTGACAATTTTTAATTGCGTTGTTTGTTGACGAAAATCCATCCTCACCCGCTCAATTATCGCCGGGTTTATGTTGTTCCTCGTCGATAACACATCCATGCTGTCCGGATTCGCCCCGGCGATGTCCCCAACCTCAAAGTCAATCGCCAAATAAGGTGTCTGCACTTCGAACGTATCACCCTGGGCGTTTCTTGACGCATTGACTTTCCAGACATTCGTTTTCGATATGCTCAAACGCTCCCCTTGCTTTTGCAGATTCAGCTCAACTGTTCTGCTTATTCCCTTTCGATAAAACACAATCGCCTGTTCCGGCCCCGTCTCGCCCAACCTCGGCACAAACTTAAACCCAACGCCCGCCTGTTCGCAGCATCGGCTTATCGCCTCCAGCAAGCTCTGCCCCGTAACATCAAGGTCCTCAATCGTTTCCCCCGCCGTTAACGCCCTTATCCTGCTCGCCTCCGGGATACTCAACTGTCCCGCCGGCAAATACTCACAAAGCAAATACCCAATAATATCCGCGAAATCCCACAACCTCGCTTCTATACCCTCTGTCGCAAACACCCGTATCCTGCTGCCGTTACACTCCGCTATTTCAGCCGTCGCGTTTGGCAAACCATTCTCGTTAAAAACCGTCTTCGCTCCCGCCACAAACGCAATCTGACCATCAACTCCTCGCTCCCATCTTCCCGATACATTTATCCTCTCAAGCGCCAAGCTGAAATCTCTCGCCACGATTTCAATACTCTCGCCCGCCGGCCCAGTCGCCGTCTCAATAATCTCTACCTCTCCGGCGAATATCACTATCCCATCCGCGCCGCCCGCCGGATAAAGATTGTTATAAAACCATTTGATGCTGATTGGTTTCCCAATCTCGGCTACGTCTTCAATTAGTCCGCTGCCCGTATTAAAGGCCAGCCGAGCCAAACTAAACTCGCCCGTCCCGCCTCTGACTATCTCCACAACCTCCAGCTCCGGGCATAATCTTCCCTCAACAAACACCGACGCCCCGCCCGCTGGCAACGCCGTCCCTTTTCTCTCCGGCTGATACAAATCCACCCTGTTCGTCATATCGCACCAATAATCTGAATCGCTTCCAAATTCGTCTCGCGAATCTCAACCGTAACCTCCTGTTTCGACTCGCACTCGTTGCCATTCGCGTCTGCCGCCCTCACCGCAAACCGATATCGCCCATTTTCCGCCATCTCAATCTTGTGCCTGTAAAACCTCCGCCTCTTATACTTCACTACCGCAACCGGATTTTGATAATCAATTTCACCTGTTCCGGCATCTCCATAAATCCTCATCTCCGCAGGCACGCCCCCCTGCTCCATCGGATTGTATGTCCAGACAATCTCAACCTTCCCATCCTGTCCCTGTTCCGCTCTTAGCCCAACAATTTCATTCGGCCGCGCCTTGCCCAACTTGCCGCCGTTATCAATCGCGACCTTCACCGCCGCCCGCAATGTCCGCTCAATATCCCCGCACCGATTCGCGCACCGCACAACATAAAAATAAACCTCTCCCGCTTCGTGCGATAAGTAACTCGGCAAACTTATCTCATTCGCATCCGGCTCCGCCACGGCCAATACATTCTCAAAATCAACCCCCTCCATACTCCCGCCGCGATATGCTATCCGACATCCGCCGACCCTCATCCAGAACCAGCCCTGTGTCGTCACTGTCCCCAGCTTAAAACCGTTCGCCGTCTGCCCCGCGAACAACGCTTCTCTCATCCATGCCCGCCTCATCAGCTCACCGCCCTCGTCAAACTCGACTCGCCCTCGTCAGGCGTATGCGTCAGTATCACCGTCTGCCCGTCATCGTCGTAATACCGAATCGCCCCCGTCAGTTTGTCCTGCACCGCTTTGTTCAGCAGCATTTTCGCCGCCTTCTGCAGCGATTCGGCGTTAACCCCCTCTATGCTCCCCGCGTCAACTCTCCCCGCAGCGTCTATTTTCAGCTTGTTCGCCGCGCCATTCGTGAATAGCGCCGCAGCCATCGCCGCCGCCCAGTTCGAGTCCTGGTTGGTGATGGTCCCGGTAACTGTTGACGGGTTATAGGCACAGGCACTAACAATTACCTGCCCTGAACCGGTCTGCCGTATGTCTGTGGCCGTTCCTGCGCTGGCGGTCGTAAATATCGAGCAGCTCTTCAAAACCAGTCTGCCGTAATTCTGAACCCTCACGCCAAATATGTAGCCGTTCGTAGAGGCCCCACTGGCTGTCATAATACAATTCTCGCACACGACCAGCGTGGGTATCGCGCTTGTTCCGTTATTCAAATCCAGTCCGCCGCAGTTGCCGGTTCTCGATGGTTGTGCCCCTATAAATACGCAGTCCCTGAATACAAACCGTCCCTTGCCGACGTTAACCCCCGGTAATCGCCCGAACCAGAATAAGTGCCGTCGGTCTCAAAAATTACCCGCTCGCACAGAACGTCGTAACAATCTCCCATATTCGCACTGTCATACGTCCCCTTCAGACGGCAATCCTTAACAGTCACCTTCGTTGCCCCATAGATATACAGCCCGTCGTATGTCCCGCTGATATCGCACCGCTCGAACAAAAGATTTGTCGCCCCATTCGCCGCCTCTACCGCCTTGTTCGGATTTACTGCCTCAACGGTAATGTTTTTCAAAGAGGAATGGCTGCCTATTTTCAGTGTCGTCGTGTATCCGCTCGGATACGTAATCTTGCACAACTGCCTGTGTGTCCCGATGATATTAAGCGCTTTGGCGGACGCGTCCACAAGTTCGCTGTATGTCCCGGGCCAGATTATAATCGTATCACCCGAGCTTGCCGCCGCTACCGCCGCGCTTATCGTCAATTTGGCGTCATTCGCCAGATTAATCGGATATTGTCCCGCATGTCCGCTGTTCGCGTCGTTACCAACCTTCGCGACATGCCACACCCTGCTCGAATCATTTATGTAAATCATTTCTACGCTCCTCTTAATTTCTAATCTCAAATCTCAAATTTGAAATCTTAGATTCTTTTCTTTATCCTGCTCTCATCAAAACCCTGCAATCCTCAATCGCCATTATATCCCCGCCCGAAGTCGTTGCTATCGCCAATCGAACATGCGGTGTGGTCGCCATATCAGGAAAACCGCTGTATTCGTTCGTCACCAAAACCCCTGCGTTCGTCAGGTAAACGTAGATGTTCGCCTTGTCATCCGCCAAAGCATTGCCCGACGAACCGACGTAATTCACCTCCTGCGTCCCCGCCTGGAACTTCCCCGGCTTCACACCTATATCCAGCCCGCCCTCGTCATACACCCGCAAATCATTCGCCCGCCTCGTCGCCTGCAACAGCCGATACAACATCCTGCGAAACTGCAGATAATAAGGCGCCTGCCCCGTCGCTACGTATTCCACTCCGGTTTCATTGTCCGTCAGCAAATTCAACAACTCATTGTCACTCGGATAAACCTCTGCCATAATTCCGCTCCTTTATTTTTCGCCTTCAACCTCAAGCATAAGTGCATTCGTCGTTTCCTCAAACGACAGCACATCCAATCCTCTTGCCGGCCTCGCTGCCGGTATCACCACAACCTCCCCCGTCTCGCTCGCCGCACTCTCATTGCCCCTCTCATCAATAACCTTCACCCCGAACCGATACACTCCCGCGTCCAGAGCCGGGCTCACCCATTTGATAACATCCGCGTCAACTCCGAACTCACCCAGCCCAAAACCGCCTATACCAAACCCGACTCCGCCTGCCCACTCATAACCAAAATCGCCTTTCCCAAAACTGGCTAATCCAAACCCCGCCTTATCCTGCCAACATCCCCAAACTTGTCCTTCGCCGATCGGATGCTCGTAGTCAACCACCCCGGTCCCATTGTCAAAATAAACCTCGAACCTCGCCCCTGCCGGCAAACGCTGACTCCGCAGCAAACTCAATCTCACCCTCCCGCTGTCCCCATCGCCTCGCTCCAGCTCATCACTAAAATCAACATCCGCCTCACTTGCCTCAACAGCAAACACCCCCACCCTCGCCGCCCGCTCATAACAACTCGGCGTCTGCACCACCATTTCCCTCTGCCCGCGGTCAACCGTCACACCGGCGAAATATCCGTTTACATAAACCTGATACAGCTTGTCCTTCCACTCTGACCGCCACTTAACTAAGCAGACTCTTGGCGCCTCGACTACAGCCCCGTTTTCCCAGACGCCCGTCGACAAATCAAAAACCCTAACACCATTTATCCCGCTGCTAATAAATCCCATCGTTACACCATCAATTGCGTATAAACCACTTCGTAATCCCCAACAACTCCGCTTCCGCTCTCTCGTTCATTCTTTACGCTAACCGAATCAACCCGAACGTTCTCAAACCTCTCCCCCTGCGAACCAACCAGCGTATGCGTGTCCCCATCTATAAACGCCGATATCGCTCCAGCCTTGCTATCCAGGTCCACCTTACTTCTCGCCCGAATCTCGCCCTTTTGCCGAATCTTCCTGCCACGTTCACCAAGGTCGATACTAATCACGCCGTCTAATCCCGCCACCGACCTCTCAATGCTCTCTCGGCCAAAACTGCCAACCTCGATTTGCGAATCTCCCTCGCCGAACAAATTAATCCCATCCAAATTAACCATACGAAAGCCCAAAATAATCAATTATCAATAATCAGTTATCAATCTCGTATCAGCCACCCGCATCCGCCGAAACATCACCTATTACCTGCCCAGGCCGAATCCACAAATACTCCATCAGCCGCAAGCTCACCTCCGCCACCTGAGGCCTGAATGTGCTTATCCGATACGTGATGTCACCACCAGATGGCGGAGCTATCGGGGCCGACTCCGAATCCCCTCGCAAAACAGATACGCACAACTGCGTTGCTGAATCCACCGCCACAATCTCATACGCCCCGTCAAGAATCCCGTCCGCCGACCGCAGGTAAACACAATCGCCCGCCTCAATCTCCGCCGACACAAAATCCGCCCCGCTCGCCTCGAACGTCGTCCCCGCAAGCTCGCCGCCCGTCCCCGCCGCCAAAACCTGATTCACCGGATAAAGCTCCCCGAACAACGCCGGTTCATACTTCAAAATATCAATATCATTGCATAACCTGACCATATTTCACTCCCTTCAAGCCGGACCCGGATAGTCCCGATTTATCGGGACTACCCGATATCCGCCAAATACTAACTAACGCTAAGTCCTCGAATAATCCCGTGTGCCGCCTCGTTCTTCAGTTCCACCGTGTACTCACCTATTAGTTCGCCGCACTCATAATCACCTGCGCTCGCCAATGGCTTGAAGTGAAAACTACGCCCCGCCAAAGGCAATACCGCTATCCGCGACGAATCTAAAAGCAGAACCGTATCCTGCGGCAGCCACCGTGTCGTCACTATCCGGCAAACGCCAAAATCACTCTCATAAACGTTAACCAGATCGGTAAACTTCGTGTCCCCTGCCTCGTAATTCCTGCTGCTCGACACGAAACTATTTATCCGCCTCTTCTGAAACCCGCCCACAACTATCAGGTCGATATTCCCGCTGCTGCTGGCCCATATTTTCCTCAGCACATAGTTAATCTTCGCTTCATCAAGGTCCGCTCCCGACGGGAATCCACTATCGCCTGTGCGAAACACATTTGTCGCAAGATGCTGCACAACCCCCTTCATCGTCCGCCTAACCGTATCGCCGCCCTGCGGACTGTTCATCGGCTGACCCCCGTTGATAACCGTGTTCTCCATATCTCTGATTAGTTCACGCAGCCGTTCCTGCTTCTGATAGTCCATCTCATCCGCCAGGCCCAACTGGCGTGCCGCCACATCCGTCCCCGAAACCTCAACCGTCGCCGTAAATATCTGTGTGTAGTTCCCGCACCGCCTGCGATTCGTAAACCTCACGCCCGGCTTATCATCGCCCTCCAAAGCTGCGTTGCCTAAGATATTAATTGCCTGGTTGTCCGCAAGATTCTCAGCCATCGTCCCCGCGTACCCGCGAATAACCGTCAGCATGTTGGTGCTCACTCCACTCACTAACATCAGCTCCCTGCTGCCCTCAATCTGTATCTGGTCGCCTGCCCTGAACCTGCTGCCGTTGTCCACCACAAACTGCGTGTCCACATCCGGGTCAGTAAACGTGCTGTCGTTTATCGCGTCCTTGTCCGGCAGCAGCTCATCCTCAAGCCACTCATGATGCGTGCTCGTCGCCTCTCTCAATGGGTCGCCTAATGCATCCAGCAAAGGCGTTTCATAAGGCGATACTATCCCGACTAAATCCGACACGTCTTCCGCCAACTCCGGCAAAGCCGCTCCCGCCGAATATGTCGCTTTTCCTGTAAATGCCATGTGTTTGTCTCCTTCCTAATTGTCCGGCGTCCCGTGTTCATTGTTCATCGCAATGAACTACGAACAACGAACTATGAACATTTCATTTCAACAACAGTTAAACAACGCTTCTCCTTCTTCTCATATACTCCTGCAAATCACTCCTGCTCCCAGTTCCCGCAGCCCTTTTGGCCGCCCGCTCGAGCGCTCCGGCTCCGCTTCTCTGCTCTTTCGCCGGCGATGTCCTCACAGCCACACTCCCCGATGTCTTTTCACCGAATAAATAACCCTTTTCCTTCTTCAACTGCTCCACAACGCCGCCAATGTCTCCCTGCGGTGAGCTTGTCGAACCCGCCTTTTCGTCTTTGGCAAGCCGCGACTTGGCTATTAGCATCGCTGCCTCTAAATCACGTGTCCCCTCCGAGGCCAACCGTCTCATCAACTCCTGATCCTTCTGCGTCGCTTTCAACTCGTCAGCCAACCTCGTCGCCTCAGCTCTCGCCTCGACCAGCTCTCCCGCAAGCTCCTCAACTCGCCTCTCGGCACTCTGTGCCCGCTTGCGATGCCGTATCGATTCACCGATTGGAACCAACCTTGCATTGTTCAGGTCTTGCTGTTCCACTTTGTCTTCTGACAAACCCTCTTGCGACTCTATCGCGTCCATCTTTGCTTTTCTCCTTAACTCAAAACTTAAAACTAAAAACTTTTCTTCGTCCGCCTTCTGTGTTCCTTAAAAGCTACACAACCGTTTCGTAACCCAGTTCTTTCAACACTCGCTCGACAGGCACGCCAAGCTCCTTCTTCGCCTTCGCCTCCTCAAGTTTCTCCATCTCGTTCTCAGGCAGCGGATCCGGGAAAATTATCTCCATGTCCCTGTCCCGCTCGCTTGTCTTGTAGATGTTCGCCTTGTCCAAAATCTCAAGAACCATCCCCGCTATATTCTTCAACCCCTCGCCATACGTAAATCTCTTGCGCTCCGTCTTCGACAGCATCCCCATCATCGTCAACCTAAGCGCAACCGCGCTCGTCAGATTCCCCAGTTTGGTGCGAATCACACCCGCCACCAAAGGCGTCATCCCGCTGATTTTGTCCATTGCCTCGCGCATCTCCTCTATGTGCGCACTCTCGCTCGGATGATCCTCATCACCGCCGAACTCCTCTATCGCCGCGTCCGGGTTATCTGTATGCCACATCACCCCCGGCGATACCGGCTTCTCCGCGAAGCCCTCTATCCCCTTGCCCAGATACATCTTGAACGACTGCATCGTTATCCTGCTCGCCCTGTCACTCAATCGCGTGTTCAGCTCGTCCTGTATCGGCATCAATGGCTCAACGTCGCTTTGCCCCTCGTAGTAAAATGGCTGCGCCAAATTCTGGATATGCACAACCGGCAAAAATCCCCAGGGCAACCGGCCTTCCGCAATAAGTTCTTCGTCCTCATACCTCTGCCACGCATCCGCCGATGTTATCTCCGTCACGCTCACTACTCTCCGCTTGTCCCCCTCTCGCCCAAACAGCCGCTGCAATACTCCTCCGCCACCGGCTATTTTGTTCCTCGCCTGCTGAAAATGCTGAACATAATAAACCACTTTTCGATAATCGTTCTCATCAAGAACAGGCAGTGCCCGAGGCGCCTCTATCAGCTCCAATCCAATTGCGCGTGCTAATCCAAGCACAACCTCGTATGTGAGGTTCGAAGGAGTGTCCGAAATGCGCTCGTAGATTTCCCGGTCAGGCCTGACCATACAATCGACGAAACCATAGACGCCCCCGAGCACCGCCATATCCTGCAAAAACCCGATCCCGCCGTTGGCCGAAAAAACCGCCTTTATAATCCCTTCGATTTCTGCTCGCTTCACGCCATCAGGCGACCGGGATACCACGCTTATCGGTTTACCAAACAAAAAATCCACCGCGGCGTTCACCCGCCACGCTATATCATTCTCAATCACCACCTCCTTGCGACGTATGTCCCCGACGGGCCTCCCGCCGAACATCCCCGCCTCAGCGCACCGCACTACCCCCGTTATCCTCGCCGGCAGCCCATACTCCTGCGCCTGAACATAGCACTTGCCGTTTTCACCTGCCTTATGCTCGATTGTATGATTACCCGTCCGATGCAAATCCACTATAGGGTTAGTGTAATACTCCCACATCTTGCCGAAATGCGTCTGTACCTCCGCCGCCCGCTCCTCCACTAACCACTCCAGATACTCCGCATCCAGCGACTCAACCGAAGTCCCGTCCCCAAATATCTTCAAATCAAATCCCATTTCGCTTACCCTTTCACTTGTCATTCACGAGACACGAGTCACGGGCGACGAGTCCCGGCTTTCGCGTCCCTCTGTAATTGGCGCGAACTTGCGCGCTTTTGACGAAAATTCCGATTTTCGAGATGGGCAAAAATGCGCTTAAGTCCTTGTGGAACAAAGAATAAAAAAAATTTAAAAAATTCCAGGATTGGCCAAAAAACACTTGCGCACTTTCGGCGAACAACTGTATGAAACGTTTGTATCATACAAACGTTTTATGCGACTGTTTGGGTCCAGAATTTAACTTGTTGTACGGTAAACACTTACGGCAATAATCCTGTCTGAAAAACGTTCAAAAAACAGACCAAAAAATGACCGAAAAACCACGCAAAAGCCCCCCTTCTCTGACAGACGATTATTTATAAGTACTTGTATATACTGGATTTATATCAGTTTCTAATGTCCCCATCCCCCTGTTTTTTATGCGGAAAAGCGTACCGAAGGGCAGCAAAATGTACCAAAATTTAGCTCCCTAATTTATTCGGAGTTTACTCTCAAATCTCAAATCCTCGCCATACTCCGTCCGCTATACGCTACACGCTGTACACTGATTTTTCCCACTTTTTTCTTGACAACCCGAATATCCATCCGGTAGCATCAATCAATGCCGACTGGCGAGGAGCCAAATCGGCTAAAGAAGAAGGAGGAGATGTATGAGAAGCATTTATTTGCTCGCCCTTATAGCAATTGTGCTCACCAATTACGCCAAAGCCGATGTCACAATAACCGCAACTGACGCCGGCAGTGGCAAACTGCGAATCGGCTATCAGGCAACCGGGACGCTTGCGCCTGTTGCTTTCGCTTTGGATATACAACTGAGTAATGGCGCCACCTTCAGCAACGTTACATCTCTTGCCCAGCCTTTCTACTACTATCCCTCAAGATTCAGAGATTTCATAGTCACGACAAGTCCTAATTGGGAAGACCCTTATTATCTTCCAATGTCTGCCTGGAATGAACCCGCTGCGCTGGGCGGCTTAGGCACTTCGGGCATAACAATCGAAATGGCATCGATGCTCGACCCCTATCTCACGGCCGGTTCTAACGCCGACTTCGACCACAACGGTTCAGTAGGCATCTATGATTTAACGATGTTCAGCGACAATTGGCTAATAGACGGAGGAATGGCCGATCTTTACCCCGATGGCTTAGTAAATTTCCGTGATTACGCTGTTTTTCTCGACGGTCACTTCGATCCCATCCCTATGTCAGGAGATCTCCTCTTGTTGCAGTTAAATGGCAACGGTGCCGAGATAACAACAGCAAACATCTCGCTTAATTTGATTCGAGGTGGTATTGTTCTCGAAGATGCATCACTTGGAAATGCAATCCTGCCAACCCAAGTCACCGTAATTATTCCCGAACCTGCCACGCTTATGCTTCTCACCCTCGGCGGCCTCATTCTGCGAAGGAAGAAATAAAGATATCGTTTAAAAGCTGCCTTGATTACGCTGCGAGTTTCGATTACGTCGGGACTCGCAGCTTTTTATTTTCTACCATTATCAACAAGACAAAACAGCGTTACCTGTCTGTGTCAGTCCGTGTTTAAGTCCGTGTCAGCCAGTGTCTAAAAAACAGTGGAAATCTGTGTAATCTGTGGTTAACAACTATCCGCTATGGGTAACTATCTCGGTCTTACAAGTCGGTATTGCCGTCAAAAAATTCCTGCCGTAGGATTTGCTCAATATGCGTGAATCCAGAATAACTACAATGCCTGTATCGGTCTTTGTCCGAATCAGCCGGCCAAAGCCCTGCTTGAACTTTATTATCGCCAAAGGCAACTGGTACTCCGCAAACGGATTGCCGCCCTCTTCTTTGATTTTATCCAACCGCCCCGCCAATAAAGGTGTATCAGGCACCGCGAAGGGCAATCGCACGATTATCACATTCGACAACGCCTCCCCCGCCACGTCCACCCCCTGCCAGAAACTATCCGTCCCGAACAATACAAACCGTCCGTCCATCTTGAACCGCCTCAACAATGACGTCCTGTCTAATCCCACCCCCTGCTGAAGCAATTCTATATTATTCTCTTTAAACCACTCCGCCAACTGCTCCGCGAAATTGCCCAGCATCTTATAACTTGTAAAAAGCACAAACGCCCGCCCCTGCGTTTGCAGCACATATTTTTTCACTGCCTCGCACGCCGACTCCACAAACTTCTCGTCATTCGGCTCAGGCAAATCGCTCTCGACATAAATCGTAACCTGTTTTTCATAATCAAATGGCGAACCTAATTTCACCGCGTCATAATTCCCCAAACCAACCCTCCCCGCGAAAAATTCAAACCCGCCCTTCTCCTTTTCTCCTCCCACTCGTGGTGAGCTTGCCTGCCCTGAGCTTGTCGAAGGGGTCGAACCACTGCTAAGTGTCGCGCTCGTCATTATCACCGACTCAAACTTGTCGAACAAACTCCTTTTCACATCCGCCCCGACGTTTAACGGCGCACTTTTCAAATAAACCGCCTCACGCCTGCCCCGAGCGGAGTCGAGGGATTTATTCTCACTAACCTCAACCCAATAAACATAATCCTGTTTGGCCTGTGGCAAAAACGCCTCCAAATCCGCAAGCAATCCTTCGCACTTATCGACGTATCGCGTCAATTCAAACCGCTCATCCTCGTCTTTTGCCTGTTTTGCCAAACCAGACAGGCCCGCTCGCAGTTCCTTAAACTGCGCCGATAAATTGTCCTCGACAAAATTCTTGTAGCATCGTCCGTTTGACTGCGACCTGTGTCGCTCATCCCACTGCCGAACGCCTTTGAAAAATTCCTTCGCCGCCTCTCCCGCTTTAACAACTAGGTCTGTCAACTTCCCCGCTTTCGTATAAACCAAAAGCCCCTTATGTGTTCGCGGATTATAAAGCCCATCTAACAGAAACCTCACCGACCCGCTGCTTATCTCAATCCCGAAATGTTCCTCCGCCACTCGCTCAATGTTGTGCGCCTCATCGATAATCACCCATTTGTAATCAGGCAGTATCGAAAATTCTTCCTCCCGCAGCGCAAGGTCACTGAATAATAACGCGTGATTTGTAACAATAACATTCGCGTTCTCAAGCTCCCGTTTCGCTCTCTGGCAAAAGCAGTTCGTCCAGTGCCCGCACTTCCTGCCTTTGCAATTGCCGTGTTCCGCCTTCACCGCGTCCCAAACTCTTACTTCCGGTATAAAAGGCAAATCGCTCAGCGACCCGTCCGCCGTCCTCGTCGCCCAGTTATTTATCTCTGCAAGAGCATCGCCGAACTGGTCGAACAAACCCATCTGTCTTCGAATCGCAAATTCCAGCCGGCGTTTACAAATATAATTCGACTTGCCCTTCGCCAGCACCGCCTTGAAACCCCAAGGCAGGCACCGGTTCAAACAGGGAATATCCTTATTGATTAACTGCTCCTGCAAAGCGATTGTGAATGTGCTGATAACAACTCGATTTGCCCCAAGGATTGCTTTTTCTATCGCTGGCACAAGATATGCCAAACTCTTGCCGACCCCCGTCCCTGCCTCCACCACCAAATGCCGCTTCGCCGATAGCGCCTTTTGCACAGCCTTGGCCATATCGACCTGCTGCTGACGCCGTTCATATCCCCCAAACGACCGGCCAATCACCCCTCCAGGCGCAAAAAACTCCCCCATATTCAAAACACTGCTTCGTATTTCGTCGTTAGTCATTCGTGTTTCGTATTTTATCGTTCGCGGTTAGATATACGAAATACGATATACGATATGCGTTAAGGTTTTGCAAGGCGTTCGTCTATCGCCTTTTTCATCGCCGCCACTGCCGGCGAATTCGGCATCTTTTTCACCGCCGACTCAATCATTTGACGAGCGAATTCCAGCCGGTCCATCTGGTAATACACGTAACTGAGCAGAAATTCCAGTTCTCCGGAATCGCTCTTGTCCATCCACTCCCTGGCTTCGAGTATCCTGTTCTCAACCGTGTCTTTGTCGCCTATCATTCCCACAAGGTCAACCTTGACCTTCGCGTATTCCGGGAAAATCTCCAGCGCTCTGGCCAAAAATAACGCGCTGCTCAGATACTCGCCCGACCCAAACAACGCCACGCTCTTGCCCGCGTAACCCAGTGGGTCATTCGGCTTATATATCGAAGCAAGTGTGTAAGCGTCGGCGGCTCTGTAAAACCTCCCTTGCTTCATAAAACCTTCTGCCGCCCTTATATGCTGATTGAATTTGTCATCGCTATGAGCGGCAAAACTCTTATACGCTTTCGCGAATTCCGCTGGCGTAACACCCGGCTTTGAAACTGTCGATTCATTCGCCTCCGCCTGTTCTGTCGCAGGTACGCCCTGGGGCTTGGACAATTCAATGGTCTTGCCTAACTGCCCCTTCATCTGCTCATATACATCAGTCACCTGCCCCGGCTTCAGCGTATTGCCAATCTGTCCCGCCAACCCTTCCTTGTTCGCCTCCCGCTTACCCTGCTCATCGCGAACCTTTTGTGCCTTCGTGCCAAGCAACATCTCCAAACTCGACTCGTTGCCCGTCACCGGCTTCACCGCAGCATTCGATGCATCCTCTTTTCGCTGAATATTAACTCCCATATCACGCCAGAACTGTTCCTGTGACTGCGAACCCGGCTCGCCTCCAAGAGGATATTTCCTGATATCCGCTTCCACAAGTTTTTCCAAATCCTGCTGGCTCATCGACAATGGCCGTCTGCCGATTTGAGGAGTATACCCGCTCTGGTAATATCCCATCTGAGCACTCGGTAATTTTGTGCCTGCATATGAATTACTCCCCAAACCGCCGGCGCCGGTCGTAACCGCACCGCTCCCGCCCGGCTGCGTCGTCGTCACCGTCCACGTCGGTGAATAATAAGGCGTCAGACCCCCGCTGCTCGTCCCGAAATTCTGCGAACCGGCGGTATCCCTCAAAAATGAGTCCAGCCCGGCCGATGTATGCCGAAGCGAACTTGCCGGGGCGTAAAAACTCGTGGGGCTGTTGTATGGCACGACGCCCCTGAATTGCATCCCGTTGGCCACGTTGCCCGTAATCACCAGATTTCCGCTCGTATCAATTGGATTAGCGCTCGGTATCAGCCCCGACTTATAAGCCGTCGGCGGAACCGTCCCAGACCCAACCGGGTTGCCAACCGACGGATTTTCCAGGCATAACCCAACCCCGCAGAAAACCGCTACAATTATCGCCGACGCGCAAATTATGTTTCGTCTTCCCATAACATTAACTACCACAAATAAGCCGGCCTGTTCGTTTTTCGATTCCCGCTAAATACCCTGATACTTCGGCCTCTCCGCCCACCCTAATTTTGTCGCCAGCGTGTCCCATTCACATCGAAGCGGATTATTCACAACAAGAAAATCCCTCTTATGACGCCTTATCTGCACCACGTCATCGATATCCAGTTCCAACGACACCTGTCCGTCTATCGAGACCGTCGTTCCCTCATTCAAACGCTCCCCGCGAAGCTCAACAACGCTGTCCGCTCTTATAACAATAGGCCTGAAACTCAAACTATGCGGGCAAATCGGCGTAATCACAATCCCTTCCATCTTCTGCGACAGAACCGGCCCGCCCGCGGACAAACTATACGCCGTCGAACCCGTCGGCGTCGATACCACCAGCCCGTCGCTCACACACTCCCCTAAATGCTGCCCATCCACAAACATCTGCAGGTCTATCATCCTGAATGGTGGGCCGGAAGTAATGAACACATCATTGACCGCCGTCGAACAAAAATGCTCCTTGCCTTTCTTAATCACCCGGCAACGCAGCATCATACGCTTCTCTATCCTCGCCTTGCCTCTCACCAACTGCGGGAAAAATTCCTTCAGCTCCTCGACGCTGAACTCCGCCAGATACCCAAGTTTGCCGAGGTTCACCCCTATTACCGGAATTCCCGTTTTATCGTCACTTCGACTCAACTGCCTGGCTGCCGCTATAATGCTTCCGTCGCCCCCGAAGACCACCGCATAATCCGCCTCCCGAAAACCTTCTGGCGTGCACTCCTCTATCCCGCAATTGACCACTGTTTTGGCTTTACGCCTTATAAAATCCGCAAATTCCGATATCGCCTCCGCGACGTGACCCTTCCTGCGGTCCCCGAAAATCGCCAACCTCAACATTCTCTTGCGGCTTGCCCTGACCATTATTTAGCATTCTCACTTCTAACTTCATCCGCCTTGGCGGACTACCGATTTAGCATTTGACACACCGTCTCCGCTATTTTATCGGCATTTATCCCCGCCTCCATAAGCTGGTTGGTGCGAGAATTGTGCCTGACAAACCGCTTCGGCACCCCCAGCATCCGCACCGCCCCACCATCCCGCCGGGGCACAAATCCGCCGCTGTGCTGACCCGCCGCCTCCATCACCGCTGAACCAAATCCGCACGCTACCCCGTGGTCTTCAACCGTAATCACCGGCCTGCCCTGCCTGCCCCGAGCATTGTCGAGGGGAGCGGAGTCGAAGGGCCTGCCTGCTCTGAGCAGGGTCGAAGGGCCTGCCCCAATCAGCTCAACTATCCTGCTGTCAATCGGCGCCGCAAACCTCGCGTTTATCACGTCAACCTCTATGCCTTCCTTCGCCAGCGCCCTCGCGGCAGCTATCGCCTCGACAAGAATACTCCCATAACTTATTATCACGGCAACCGACCCGTCGTTTCTTCTGGCAACCACACTTTTACCCAACACAAACGGTTCGCTGCTTGATTCCGCAATCTGCTGGCTGGCGATTATTTCCTTCGGATACCTCACACACACCGCCCTGTCCGCGCTCAACGCGAATTCCAAAGCGCCTCCCATCTCTACCGCGTCCGCAGGCGAAACAAGAGCAAGATTCGGCATCATACGTAAATATCCGATATCCATAAGACCATGGTGTGTCGGCCCATCCGCCCCAACCATACCAGCCCTGTCAATACAAAATACCACAGGCAGGTTCTGCAGCGAAACCTCCTGGAATATCTGGTCAAAACTCCTTTGCAAAAACGTCGAATATATGCAAACCACGGGCCGTAATCCGCTCTTTGCAAGACCCGCCGCTATCTCCACCGCCGCGCTCTCAGCTATACCCACGTCGTAGAATCTGTCCGGGAATCGTTCGCGGAACTTCTTAAGCCCTGTCCCCTCGCACATAGCGCTGCTTATAGCTACAACCTTATTGTCCTTCTCAGCCAACCTCACCAGCTCGTCACCGAAAGCATCCGTGAAGCTTCGTCCCTGCTTCTCCGTCGCCGGCTCCACCACGTCGCCGTTCATCTTGAATGGCCCCGTCGAATGATACTTGCTCGGCTGGCTGTCCGCGGGCGTAAAACCCATCCCCTTTTTGGTATGACAATGCAGAATCACTGGGTGCTCAACCTGCCTCAATGCCCTGAACAACTGCACCAAAGCCCCTATATCATGACCATCCACCGGCCCAAAATAAGGCACATTCAAACTTTCAAACAACTGGCTCGCCGGAAGCACCATACGAATGCTCTTCTTGATTCTCTCTATCGCTTCCTCCACCGTCTTGCCAATCACCGGCGTGTGTTCCAGTATATCGCTCGTCGTCCTCCGCAAATCCTCGTATGTCTGGCTCAATCGAATCTTCGAAAAATACTTCGCCACCGCGCCCTGCGTCGCATCTATCGCCATCGAGTTATCATTCAGCACAATCAGCATCTGTCGCTTGACTAAGCCCAGATTGTTCAGCGACTCGAAACTCGCCCCGTTGACGATGCTCCCGTCCCCGACAAAAGCTACTATTTTATCCTGCTTACCCTGTTTTGCTTCGCCAAGCGCAAGTCCGATGGCCGTGCCTATCGATGTACCTGCGTGCCCCACGGCAAATTGGTCATAGGGGCTTTCCTCAGGATTCGGAAATCCGCTGACCCCGCCCGCATGACGAAGATTTTTGAATTCCTCTTTCCTGCCGGTGATTATCTTATGCGCATAACACTGATGCCCGACGTCCCAGACTAATTTGTCCTTTCCAAAATCGAACACATAATGCAGCGCAATCGTTATATCAACCACCCCCAAGCTGCTCGCCAGATGCCCCCCAGTCCTGCCCACGGTCTCGATTATGAATTGGCGTATCTCGTCCGCCAGTTCTTTCAACTGGGCTACCGAAAGCCCCTTCAAATCCCCAACCCCATTTATCCCCGCAAGCAACGGATAATCCTGCCAATCGACATCTACTCCGGCGACTGCCCTAAGCTCCGCCGAAGGGCCTGCGCTGGCCGGACGTATCGCCTCTACCTGTCTCTTAACGCCTGATTCCTGATGCTGTTCTTCTGAACTCAAATTCTGCACCCTGTCTAAACCTTTCCGGCTATGGCTCCCCCGTTGCTTCGCTTTTGCGAAGCTCCTCAACTTGCTTCGCAAGAAGCAGAGGGGCAAGCAAAACGGCGGGGGCCAAGACGAGAACCCGCACAAACGCTTGATTATACACCCCCGAACCCCATACTTCAACTAAACCATTGCCTGCCAAATGAGGTGGAGTAACTGGGTGCAACTAAGGATTCTGGCGTGGTTAAACTGCACATTTACGGCCTTGCCAATAGCTTTTAGGACTGCTGCAACGCAATTAAAGCCACCTTCGCATTAGCGCCGATACGTTAATACCTTGCACATCGCCTCGGCGAGACGGGCGGGCGAAGCGGGCCACTAAGGTATCCCGCAATGCCCAAAAGGCTATAGGGCTTTAGCCAGAAGTCATACGCGGCGAAATCGTATATCGGCGGATTTACAAGCAGAATTTTCGGCATCGCGGCCTTCACCAAATCTTTGGCATAAACCCGGAATAAACGAACACAGCAAATTTCTTGATTCAAGCCAATTCTGAGATTATACTGTTAATCTGTTCGACTACAAAAGCAATAAAGCATGCCGCTTCAGTGCTGGTTTGAATCGATCATGGACGAGAAAAAGAATTTCATTCGGCTGGATGACCTGACGAAAACAGCAGTTGCTCATTACTGGAAGACCAGGTTTTCACAGCAGGAAAAACAAAAAGAACGCAGACAGGCAGACCAAGGATTGCGAAGCGCCGTTACAGGTGGGGCCCAAATGGACGGCTTCATCGAACTCTTCACTGACTTGATAATCAGGGCAGGACTTCCAAAAGAATACGTATTTCGCAAACGAAGTATCGAGTTGCCCGGATACTTTCGCCCAACCAAAGAATGGGACCTGCTTGTTGTTAAGGATGGGATTCTCGTTGCTGCTATAGAGGCAAAATCACAAGTAGGACCATCGTTCGGTAACAATTTCAACAACAGAACAGAGGAGGCGATGGGCACTGCCCTGGATTTGTGGACTGCCTATCGAGAAGGGGCGTTTCTTAAAAGCCCGCAGCCCTTTATCGGCTATTTTTTCATGCTTGAGGACTGTCCCGCATCGAACCAGCCGGTAGCCGTAAGAGAGTCACATTTCAAAGTTTTTCCGGAATTCATTCAGGCCTCATACTTACAGCGGTATGAACTGTTCTGCAGGAAACTTGTGCTGGAAAGACAATATACCGCCTCCGCATTCATAACCTCCGACAACCAAACAGGAATAGAAGGAAAATACAAAATCCCAGCCGAAGACCTCTCTTTGGAAAGATTTATAAAAACACTAATGGCACATGTTGAAAGCGTGAAATAAACAAAGATGATGCAAACAACGCACAAATTAATAAAGGGAGACGCCAGGGACCTTTCTTTTATTCCTGATGAAACGGTGCATCTTGTGGTAACATCACCTCCATACTGGAATCTCAAGCGATACAACGAACACCCTGAACAACTCGGGCATATCCAGGAATATGAGGCGTTTATCGGCGAACTCGAAAAGGTATGGGAACACGCTTTTAGAGTTTTGGTCCCGGGCGGTCGGCTGGTATGCGTGGTCGGGGATGTTTGCGTCTCACGTCGGGAATACGGAAGACATCTGGTGTTTCCATTACATTCCGATATATGCGTAATGTGTCGCAAAATCGGGTTTGACAACCTTAATCCAATTATCTGGCATAAAATATCCAACGCATCATATGAAGTTTCAAATGGCTCAAAGTTTCTGGGTAAACCATACGAACCGAACGCTATTATCAAAAATGATATTGAATTTATCCTGATGCAACGAAAACCGGGGGCATATCGAAAACCAACCGAAGAACAACGCAAGGCAAGTAAGATAAAAAAACAGGATTTTGACGAGTGGTTCCAGCAAATATGGCGAATACATGGAGCATCCACAAGAGAACATCCGGCTCCTTTCCCGCTGGAACTTGCAACTCGTCTTATACGGATGTTTTCATTTGTGGGTGATACCGTGCTGGACCCATTCTGCGGGACAGGAACAACAATGGCGGCCTCATTGCAAAATCATCGCAATAGTATTGGTATAGAAATTGACGACGCATACTGCCGTATAATCTCTCGAGAATTGCACAAGCTGGTTTCGGGCTTATTTTCCGAAGCAGAATTTGTTTTCGAGGACAATGCCGCCAGTAACGAAACTGGATTTGGAACTTGCCGAAAAGATGCGGTGTTGCACCCCGTTGCGAAGGGCTAACGCTGATACAAAAAACACCGCTTTAATGATGATGAGAATCTGCGGTTTTTTGAGGGCGGTTAGGCCAGCCAAGAACATCGAAAAGAAAATAACTCGACCGCTTTATCATTTCAACCGGCGTGCAGGGCGTCATCTCGAGCGAAGCGATAACATCGTTATTATATTTCTTCAGTGACTCCAGCAGATAATCAAAGTCATTATGATTCGCCCCGCTTGCACAGCCAAGAGGCCTGTGGTCATCGCAACTGCCGTTGTGGTCGGTAAGATGCAAATGGGCAGTCCTTTTCGCAAGCGTATCGACATACTCCTTGAAACTATGCTCAGCATCGCACCTGGCGAAACCGGTGTCTAAGCAATACCATATCGATTTGAACCGATCGCCGATATCTTTGAGCGTATCCAGCGGCCCCGTTTCTATGCAAAGTTTTACGCCCTCGTCTTTTGCCATCCCGACGACCTCTCCGATAAAATCTCCGTCGTCGGCGTTTTTGCCCTGCATTCGCAAACTCTGCAAATCGGCAACGATATTGGCTTTGAGCAGTTTCGCGCAGCCGATTTGCTCCGCCCACTGTTCAATGCTCGGATTATCATTGCGGGAGCGCATCGAGACCAGCATACCTTCGGTAGCCGACGCAAGCCGGGGCCAGTCACGCCTGTCATACCGGCACTCATCAAGCCCGCCAAGATTGGGCCAAAGCTCCACGCCCAAACCGAGCGTCCGCAGCAGGTCACATTCCTGCTCCAGAGACAATCGGCTCTGCTTACCCCAGAATGCCATTGTTGAGACAACGTACCTGATTTTCATCCGGGCACCCCTGTATAAAGTTAAGGTCCTACCCCTATATAAAGTGTGGGTATTACACATATCGATTGAAAATCGACCAACCTTCAGCTATTTCGCAAAACTACGCCCTGGTCTGGTAATATCGCAAATGCCAATACGCCCAGCCAATCTCTGTTTTTTACCAAAAAACCAAACTATTAAGACAAAACGGCGTCTCGCAACCCTTAAACTTGTCAAAAAATCCTATTGATTTATACGCCGAGTACGTTAAAATGGTGCTTTTGATTGTTCAGGAGTTTATTATGAAGAAAGACATACATCCTAAATACGACAAGGTCGTGGTTCACTGCGGCTGCGGAAACACCTTTGAGACCCGCAGCACCGCAACCGAAATCCACGCGGAAATTTGCTCCGCCTGCCACCCGTTCTACACGGGCAAGCAAAAGTACGTTGACACCGCGGGCCGAGTTGAACGTTTCCAGAAAAAATACGGCACCGACTACTTCAAAAAACAGAAAAAGTAGTTCTCAGCCAAATCACTATCAGGGCTCCTTTTTTGGCCCTTTGGGCAAGAACGGAGCCCTGATTGTTTATTACCCCTCCACAAGTAAATTATCGGGACAATACTATGCCTGAAGCAAATACGCCTTTAATTACGAAACTGACCAAGATTGAGGCCCGCTTTGACGAATTGCAGAAGCAGATGGAAAACCCTGACATCGCGTGCGATTCCGCCAAGCTGATTGTACTGGCGAAGGAGCAGGGCAAACTCAAGGGACTGGTTGCAAAGTATCGCGACTACAAGAAAGCCGCCGCGGAGGCGGTACATTCAGAACAACTGATAAACAGCAACACGACTGAGCCGGAGCTTAAGGAAATGGCAAAGGAGGAGCTCCAGCAGCTCAATGCCAAAAAGACATCGCTGCTCGCGGAGCTCCAGGACAAGCTGCTCACCGCTGACGATGATTCTATCGGCTCGGTCATAATGGAAATCCGGGCGGGCACTGGCGGCGAAGAAGCGGCACTGTTCGCACGCGACCTCTACACTATGTACACAAAATACGCGACTGACCGCGGGTGGAAAGTCGAAGACCTCGATTTCAGCACCACAGACAGGGGCGGATTCCGTGAAGTAATATTCGGCATCAAGGGCGAAGGGGTATGGACGGAACTGGGTTACGAGGGCGGAGGCCATCGCGTCCAAAGAGTGCCTGAAACCGAGGCACAGGGCAGAATTCATACGTCCGCGGCAACAGTCGCCGTGTTGCCCGAGCCGGAGGAAGTTGACATCCAGATAAACCCCGACGACGTCGTTGAGCAGGTCTGCAGGTCAAGCGGACCCGGCGGACAAAAAGTCAACAAGACAAGCAGCGCAATACGCCTCGAACACATCCCAACCGGAATTACCGTCCGTATGCAGGAGGAAAAAAGCCAGCATAAAAACCGCGCCAAGGCCTGGCGTATCCTGCGAGGCCGGCTTTATGAATTTTACGAGAGCAAGAGAGTGGCCGAGCGCGAAGCGAAACGTAAAATAATGATTGGTTCGGGCGACCGCAGCGAGAAAATCAGAACCTACAACTTCCCGCAGAACCGCGTCACCGACCACAGGATAAATCTGTCGCTTTACACCTTAGACAAAATAATAGCCGGCGAGGCAGGCGAATTGTTCAAAGCGCTGAAAGAACACGATATTCAGGAACGGCTCAAAAACCTCTAATCTTTGCGGGGCGGGGTTTACCCCGCCGATAACTATGGTAATCGTTGTTATGGGGCTGGTCGGGCTGGACAAGAAAAGCTACCTTGAAAAGGTATGCGAGTATGCCGGTCTGCATGGCAAAGAGTTAACGCTGTGCAATATCGGCGACATGATGTATGCCGAGGCGCCGGACATCGCGCCGGGAAAAATTTTGGACATACCATTAAAGCGGCTACACTCGCTTCGCCGAAGCGTTTTCAAAGACGTCATCGCAAAGGCGAAAAAAGTCCCCAACCTTATCGTCAACACACACGCCACCTTCCGCTGGCGACACGGACTGTTCCCGGCCGTCGATTTCGACCAGATGCGTCAACTCGACGCAAGTGTGTACATCTGTCTGATTGACGGCGTCGCCGCCCTGCACGGTCGGCTGCTTAGCGAACACGCAAGCGACCATACGCTCAAAGACCTCATCGTCTGGCGGGAAGAGGAAATCATCGGCACCGAGATGCTCTGCAAGGGTATCAACGAACAGACGCCTTTTTACTGCCTTGCCCGAGGCGAGACCGAAGCGACAATCGAGGCGTTTTACCGGCTGCTTTTCGAGCCGAAAATCAAACGCGCGTATCTTAGCTTCCCGATGACCGCCGTCGCCGATCTCGAAGACGTCAAAAAAGAAATCAGCGAGTTCCGCCAATCAATGAAAAAACACTTCACCTGCTTCGACCCCGGCGACATTGAAGAGGCGTTCCTGCCCCGCCTGGCCCTTGAAGCCGCCGAGGATGGCAAGGATTCCCTCGAAATCGCGACGGGCGGCAAAACCGTCCGGCTGAACCTCGACCAGATTCGTCAAATCGAACGAGACATTTACAGCCAGACCTACGCTCGCGATTTTCTGCTCATCGACCAGTCCGAAATGATTGTCAGTTTCATCCCAACCCTGCCCGATGGCCGGGCGGCTATCTCCAGCGGCGTCGAACGCGAATTGCAGCACGCCCACGAGGCAGCCAAGGACGTTTACGTAATCTGGCCGGCGAAACAATCGCCCTCTGTATTCGTAACACAAACCGCGACAAAACTTTTTGACAACACCAAAAACGCACTGGAATTTTTCAATAAGAAAAAACTAATCCGGCCCTGATACGCGCAATGAATATGGAAACCGTATTAACGTTGTCGCTCGCATTAACGAATCTTGTCGGCGGCCTGATTTTAGGCGGTTTTCTTGCTATCGGATTCTCACGTCTGACTCAAAAACAAAATCGCTTCTTTAAATATCTCGCATTGTCGCTGGGGCTTTATTTTCTCGAATGTGTCGCGTTCGCCTGGGGAATGGGCACGCAGATATTGTCATTCATATTATCAATCGAGTGGGGAATCCTGTTTGGCTTGTGGTTAAAAGGCCTTGCTCCACAAAAGCAAATTATCAGGCAAATGCTTTTCGTCTCACTTTACGGTTGCCTGCCGGCGGTCTCATTTGCCGCTATACTACTCATTGTGTGGGTAATTTCAGGCAACGGGCTTTTTAATATCGAGCAGGCACATCGGTTCGGCATACCCGATTTCGTCCCCTGGCCTCTTAATACAATCCTCGGCTTTTGCGCTGCCCTTGCCGCCGGAACAATTATACTCAAGACATTCATAACAACAGGTATCGTCGCCTTAATTGTTCGTGATAAAGAAAACCCCATCGCAGGGCAACCAAAATGACTATCACCACACTCCCGACAGCCAAAAAGCATACCACCTGCCGATTGCGCAGCAAAATTGACCCCGCCGAAATCAACCTTGATTCGCTTAGTGAAGTTTTCTCTGCTTTGCCGGGGGTATCAATCCTCGGCGGTAATTCCTCAAAAGAAACCGCTGACGGATTTTCGTACTGGATGGCAATGCCTAAAGAGGTCTTTAAATTTCGCGCAAGTCAGGTTGAGCCGCTTGAAAAATTACAAAAAGTTCTGGATAAACACAAACCCACAAAGCCCTCCCTGCCCAATGGTATGTTCACAGGCGGGTGGGTCGGCTTTTTCGGCTACGAACTCGGCAGCCATTTAGAGCCCGCCCCCTGCACAAATACCGATGATTTACAACTTCCTTTGATTCGCCTGTGTTTTTATGACCGCCTGATTGCTTACGACCACAACAAAAAAACCTTTCAACTGATTACTCTCCAACTCGATAACGATACCCAAACACCTCAGCAAAAATTATCATTCCTCGAAGCCCTTCTCGACAAGGCCCGCGATGTGCGAGTGCCAACACCACCGCCTGCCGATATCGAAAATACTGATTTTGCGAAGATTCGTTCAAATATGACTAAGGATTACTATCTCAGGGCCTTCGAGAAAATTAAACGCCACATATACGACGGCGATGTATATCAGATAAACTTCTCTCAGCGTTTTTGTTGCGAATTTCTCGCCCGGCCAATCGACCTCTTCCAGTGGCAGAACCGTTATAACCCAAGTCCATATTCCACCTATATCGACGCGGGCGATTTTCAAATCGTCAGCACATCGCCCGAGATGTTCGTCACCGTAAAAAACGGCATAATCAGCACCAAGCCAATCAAGGGAACCCGCAAACGGCTCGAAGAAACCTCCGCCAATGCGAAACAAATCAACGCAGAGAATCTTCAGCAACTCCTCGCCAGCGAAAAAGAAAAAGCCGAGTTAAATATGATTATCGACCTCGAAAGAAACGACCTCGCCCGGCTCTGCGTCCCCGGCACAAGAAAAGTTATTCAGCCGAGGACTATTGAAACCTGCCCAAGCGTTTTTCACGCGGTCGCAACCGTAGCGGGGAAACTCCGGGACGACGTAAATTTCTGCGATATTCTAAAAGCGGTATTTCCCGGCGGGTCAATCACAGGCGCACCCAAAATCCGCTCGATGCAAATCATAAACGAAACCGAGCCAACCGCGCGAGGCGTTTACACCGGCAGTATCGGCTATCTCGGCCTCGACGGCAGTGTTTGCTTGAATATCGCCATACGCACGATTATCATTAAAAACAAATCGGCTTACGTCCAGACGGGCGGCGGCATCGTCGCTGACTCCGACCCATTGGCCGAATACGATGAAACTATAACAAAAGCAAGGGCATTAATCGCCGGAATAGAAGCTGTTAATCGCGTTTAGAAAAACAAAAGTGTTTAGAAGAACCGATGACATTTGGTTAAATGTGTTTTTAGGGCTCGGGCTACCCTCATTAATCGTTATTTTTATAACGGGCATAACCATCGGCAGTGACCCTGTTTATCTATTATTATTTGCAATAGTGGCAATCTCACTTATCTCGTTCGCAATAATTCGCAGGAAAAAGAAACATACTCACAAAGGATAAAATGTCAGATAAAATTTTTCTTAACGACAAACTAATAAACATCGACGAGGCCGGCATATCAGCGGGCGACAGCGGGTTTTTGTATGGAGCCGGGCTGTTTGAAACAATGCGAGCATATAACGGCTTCGTCTTTCGGCTTGATGACCACTTAAACAGATTGCTCATAAGCGCAAAAACCTTGTTCATCGAGCATTCTTATAACAAAGAATACCTCACAGAGGCCGTCAATAAAGTTCTCGAAGCCAATAATCTTACAGACGCTCGGATTCGACTGACCCTTACCGCAGGAGCATTTTCTCAGGCACAAACAAAACCAAATCCAACATTGCTAATAACCGCGACAAAATTGCAGCCCTACCCGGCGGGATATTACAAAAAAGGCGTACTCGTGGTGCTGTGCCCGGCAAGACAAAACACAAGCGACCCGGCCTGTGGGCACAAGACGACAAGTTACTTATCGCGTATGCTGGCACTGAAACAGGCCCATGAGAAAAAGGCAGCGGAAGCCCTTTGGTTCACAATCGATGGTCGATTAGCAGAGGGTTGTATCAGCAATGTATTTTTAGTGAAAGATTCCAAATTATTCACCCCGACGACCAATACGCCCGTACTGCCAGGCATCGCCAGAAAAACCGTTTGCGAGCTGGCAATCGCAGGCAAAATTGAGCTTATTGAAAATGACCTTACAATCGACGACCTGCTTGGCGCAGATGAGGTATTTATCACAAACGTTATTATGCAGGTAATGCCCGTCGTCGGCATCGAAAAGCACAACGTCGGCGAAGGCAAGCCGGGGGCTATAACAAAAAAGATACAGGATTATTACGAGGAGTTTGCGAAAAACAACTGCAGGGGTAAAAAATGAAGGTAAAAGATATCGCGGCACAAATCGAAAAAATTATACCACTTGGCCTGGCGCAGAGTTGGGACAATGTCGGCCTGCTTCTCGGAAGCGCAGAAAAAAAAGTAAAACGCGTCCTGCTCACCATCGATATCACCGCAAACGTTCTCGCTGAGGCAAAACGGCTCAAAACCGACCTTATCGTTGCTTATCACCCCATCATCTGGGACGGCCTGAAAAAAATAAACACGCAAGGCCCGACAAGCGTCGTTTACGAACTGATTCGCTCAGATATTCCCGTTTTCTGCATTCACACCGCGCTGGACGCCATCGAAGGAGGCGTAAATGACGGGCTTGCGGAAATAGTCGGCATACAAAACGGCCATCCGCTCGGCGATTATGTCTCCGCACCAGTCGGCAACAACTACAAACTCGCGGTCTTTGTCCCCGTCGAATCCGCGGCGAAAGTAGCCAATGCCGTATTTGCAGCAGGCGCAGGGCACATCGGCAACTACAGCCATTGCAGTTTCTCATCGCAGGGACAGGGAAGCTTCCTGCCACTCGAAGGCGCGAGGCCTGCCATCGGCAAAAGAGGCGTTCTCGAAAAAGTCCCCGAATTGAAATTCGAGGCGATTGTCCCTGCGGAAAAGCTCGCCGGCGTCGTAACCGCAATGCTAAAATCGCATCCCTACGAAGTGCCCGCTTATGACATTTATAAACTTGTCGATGAGCAGGCAAAATTCGGCTTAGGCAGAATGGGCAAACTCGCAAGGCCGACACCGCTATCTGAAATCATTAAAAAACTCAAGAAGCACACCGGCGCGAAGGCGGTAGGCGTTGTAGGTCCCGAAAAACGCACCGTCAAGACCGCCGCCGTATGCGCCGGCTCCTGCGGCAAACTCATAAACCTCGTCATCGCCGAAAATACAGACCTCTATGTTACAGGCGAACTAAAGCACCATCAGGCCCTTGCGGCCCAGGAGGCGGGTCTGACCTGCCTATGCCTGTCACATACAGTTTCTGAACGATTTATCCTCAAAAAGTTGGCCAAACAGTTGCAAAAACCGCTTCAAACCGTCACAATAAAGGTAAGCACTAAGGACACAGACCCATTTAGATGGATGAAATTATGACAGAAGAAAATTTGGCTGCATCGACAGGCGAATCCGCGTCAGAAACCGGTGCTGGCGATGAGCAGAACGATATAATCAAACAAACGAACGACTCGGAATCGACAACTGAACCGGCAAATGAACAGCCGGCACAGGATATTCAGGCACAGGCCGAAACCGAAACATCGGGCGACCAGCAGTCGCAACCGACGGACCTGCCGCCCGGATTTGAGCCAACGGTTGAGTCGGTTGTGGAAGCGGTGCTTTTCGCAAGCGATGAATCGCTTACGCCCGCTCGGCTTTCCGAGATAGTCGGCACAAACGTCCGCCAGCTTCGCAAGCACATCGACGACCTCAACGAAAAATACAAAGCCAACAACAACGCCTTTCGAATCGAGCAAATCGCGGGCGGTTACCAGATGCTGACGCTCAGCGAATACAATCACTGGCTCAAAAAACTCGTCCGCGCACGCGACGACGGCAAACTCAGCCAGCCGGCTCTCGAAACGCTGGCAATCATCGCCTACAAGCAGCCCATAATCCGCGCCGATATCGAAGCGATAAGAGGCGTTGCGGCGGGCGAGATGATTCGCAACCTGATGTATAAAGGGCTGGTAAAAATCACGGGCAGGGCCGAGATTGTGGGCAGACCTATGCTTTACGGCACAACCAAAAAATTCCTCGAGGTCTTCGGCCTAAACACTATCAAAGACCTCCCCAAAGCCGAAGAACTCAAAAAGCCCGAATAAGTAAACATCCTGTGCAAAACAGTTGTTCTACTTCCAGATATGGCCGCAGTCCAGGTATTTACTTAGACCAGAAAAAATCCCAGACAACCACAGCCCCTCAAATAACAGGCAATACACCAAAAAACAAGAAAAAGTGGAACAATCAGGGCCGCCGAATGTCGAAATAACGTGGAAACTCTATGATTAAGACCTTGCGAATAACAAGTATAATAGCGGCGATAGCGGCCACGGTACTGCTTGTTTTGCCGGCAGTTTACGGGGTGCGCAGCGACCCTAAAATAGAAGAGTTTATCAAGTCGCCCGGCGCAGTTGACAAGTTCACGGCCGCAAAGGGGCAGAACCCCGCCCCCAAAAACGCCGAAACATCCCCTCTTGTAAAATATGCGATTGACTATCACACAATCCTCAATCCGCCCCCGCCACCGCCGCCTAAAGTAGTACCAGGCGCCGCCCCGCAGGGGCCTGCTGCGCCGGCCCCCCCTGCGCCCGTCGCGGCAAAATTCGACCTGATAGCTACCAGCTATTATGCTTCACATCCCGAACAGTCGTTTGTCCTTATAGATGAGCCGGGAAAGGGCCTTCACTGGGTCAAGCAGGGTTCTGCCGTCGGCCATTTGACTATCGAGACGGTAAAAGACGGCGCCATCATTGTGCGGGATGGCCAAAGAACATCTGAAATGACCGTCAAGGTTCAGGAGCCGTGGAGGAAACTGCTCAAAAACCCGCCGCCCTTAACCAGCCCATCCTCCTCGTCGGCTGAACCTGCCAGTCCCACCGCACAAGCCCCGACCGGTCGTCCGGGACCTGAAAACCCGGTTCAACCTTCGCCCGTTACGACGGACAAGCCAGGTCTTTCAAATCCCGCCAGAATGGGTACCCCTCCCCTGCCAAGCAGGATAAATCCAAGGGCCGGCATAACACCCCCGGCATCCGAAAGAATCACATCTGCGGCTCAACCTGTTCCCCAGGCAGTAACGGGCGACAAGCCGGCCGTCGAACTTTCGCCGCGTGAAAAAGAAAGAGCGGCGCAGATAAACCAACTTCTTACTAAAATGGCAGCTGTTTCATCCGAGGTTACCGAAGAAAATATGGCGAACTTGGCTAAACTGGCCAAATTGCTCGAACAGTCGGAATCCCCAAATTCGCCGGATGTCAATCATTAATTCGGATGCTGCTGCCGGCTAACTTTCTCCCCCCTCACCTGCAAAACTTACTTTTTCCTCTCACAGTTCGATAGTTCCGCTTTCAGTCGAGCAATTTCAGTTTTCAGCTCTTCCATTTCCTTCATAAGGGGGATAATTGTTTCTCCGACTATCTCCTCAGATTGGTTTTTTATCTTTATGTTTACTTTGTCCAGCGCAGCTTGTCTTTCCTGCACACATTCCGCAAGTTGCTTTGAGAGGTTATCCACATCGGCATTCAGTTTTTCCTTTTCGGTCTGGAGCTGCTTATTGAGATTCTTTATCTCTTCGTTCCGTTTTTTCGTTTCTGTCTGTAGCTGTGCCTTGAGGTTCTCAATCTTGTCGTCCCGTTTTTTCGTTTCTGTCTGTAGCTGTGTCTTGAGGTTCTCAATCTTGTCGTCCCGCTTCTTCGTTTCAGTTTGCATTTGCGTATTGAGGTTCTTGATTTCATCGTCCCGTTTTTTCGTTTCTTGCTGAAGCTGCGTTTTCAGGTCTCTGTTTTCCGCCGCCACAAGACGAGATTGTTTCACATCCGATGATGCCTGCTCTTCCTGGCAGCCCCCCGCCCAGAGAATTGCCATACCGATTGCCAAAACCGCCGCACACGTTTTCTTCATTTCTGTCGCCCCTTATAATTCGCTTATACGAAATATTCGATTTAATAAGCAATATACCATCACTAAAACCCCTGTCAAGCCCACTCGCTGTGCTTATAGACCTTGATTTTATGTGCTGATTTTGATATAATAAAAAATTATATATGAACGTATGGAGGCGGGTTAGAAATGCACAGGTTTTGGTGCCTGATAATACTATTGTTCTGCATACAACGGGTGCGGGCGGAGATACTATACGTTCCCTCACAGTATAGCACAATCCAGTCCGCCATCGATAACGCACTCTATGGCGATAACATTGTCGTTTCGCCCGGCACGTATCTCGAAAATATCGATTTCAAAGGCAAGGCCGTTACCGTCCGGTCAACCGACCCCAACGACCCTAACGTCGTAGCCGAGACAATAATCGACGGTTCCAATCCCGCCGACCCCAATTTCGGCAGCGTAGTCACATTCAAAAGCGGCGAGGATAATAACTCGGTGCTGGCCGGCTTTACCATCCAGAACGGGACAGGCCATACAGACCCCACCGTCAACTGGCGGCTTTGGACCGGGAACAACGGGGATGGAGGCGGCGCCTTCTGCAGCAACGCATCTCCCGCCATCACAAAAAATATCTTCAAAAACTGTCATGCTCAATACGGCGGCGGCGGAATTTTCTGTAATAATAACGCCTCCCCTGTAATCACTTATAACACGTTCCTTAATAACTACGCCGGCTGCTACGGCGGGGCTGTCTTCGCCCGGCTGTATTGCTCACCGACGATTTCAAACAACACGTTTAAGCAAAACGACTGCGTGTATCTTGGCGGCGCGGTGTATCTTGCGGACCACTGCTATTCGAAAGTAACAAATAACTGGTTCGAGAAAAACAATTCTGAAGTGCTGCGCGGCGGCGCCTTATATTATTTTGTCAGCTCGGCCCCTACTATTGCGTGTAATTTTTTCATTTCCAATACGGCCGAGGGCACCGGCTCTGCCATAAGCACGAGCGGCGGCAGTTCGGGGGCCATTGTCAATAATTACTTCAGCGGCAATTCTACACAGGAATCAAATGGTGCGGCTATAATGGTCAGCGTCAGCGGATATGATTCGATAGCCAACAATATTGTCTTTGAAAACATCGGCGTTGGCATATCCACCGAGTCAGGCGTCGGCAGCGCGACTTTTTACAACAATGACGTATGGAACAATAGCGTAAGTAATTACGGCGGCACGTTGAGCGACCAGACGGGCATTAACGGCAATATATCGGCCGACCCTAATATCCCGGAGCCGTTCACCTCTTTTTATGAGCTTAACGCCGATTCCCCCTGCATCAACGCCGGAAACAATGCTTCGGTCCCCGCCTGGCTGACAGTGGATTATGATGGAACCCGCAGGGTGGTCGGTGGGGTGGTTGATATCGGGCCGCAGGAGTTTCCTTCGCTCAGGGTGCCGCAGGATTACAATACGATTCAGGGGGCAATTAACGCGGCCCAGTCGGGAGACGAGATTATCGTTTCGCCCGGCTTTTACCGTGAAAACATCAATTTTCTCACAAAGAACATCCGGCTGCACAGTATCAATTATCTCGACCCCAACTGTGTCGCACAGACGGTCATTGACGGAGGCGGCGTGGGTAGCTGTATTACGATTCCTGGCGGCCAGGATGAATCTACCGTTGTTGCGGGCCTGTGGATTCAAAATGGTCACGCCCAGTTCGGGGGAGGCATTCACGTCGATAACTCGGTTGGCCCTGTGCTGATGTATAACTATATTACCCAAAACAGTGCCTACAAACCCGTTGGCGCCACTACCGGCGGCTACGGGGGCGGAATAGACAGCCGAAATTACGCATACTCAGAGGTCAGGAATAATACGATTATAGGCAATTTCGCTGAAATGGCCGGTGGCGGCGTTCACGTTGGGCCGTGGTCAAGCTGCCTGATAAAAAACAATAGTATTATCGATAACGTTACCGTCGGCGAGGCCGGCGGTGGTATTTACTGCTACGATAAAACAACGGCATGGATAACAGGCAACGAGATTAGCGGTAACCAGGCCCTGACCGCCAACGGGGGCGGTATATGGCAATGGGAAAGCCAGGGAGGGCTGATTGAGGATAATATCATCACAGGTAACACCGCTGTGGCGACCCGTCCGGGAATAGGCGACGGCTGCGGCGGCGGAATCGGCGAGCTGAATTCAGCAACACTTATTAGAAACAATCTCGTCTGCGGCAACAAAGCCGACCAGGGGGGCGGTATCTGGATACAATCCGGCGGTTCCTGCGAAGTGGTGAACAATACCGTTGTTGGCAATGCAGCCGATACGAACGGCGCAGGTATAGCGGTCGCCTATAGCGTCTATTCACCCATAATAAATAACGTCGTCGCCTATAACGGCCCTGGAGGCGGGATATACGTCAAACCTGACTGGCCATATTCAGAGCCCAATGTAATAGCAAACGATGTGTGGAATAATCAAGGTAGAAATTATGCCGGCAAAATAAATGACCTTACCGGCACAGGCGGCAACGTATCAGCTGACCCCTGCTTCGTCAACGCCGGCCACTGGGACGCCAACGGCACCCCCGCAGAGCCGAACGATGATTACTGGGTCCAGGGGGATTATCGAATCGGTTATTTATCGGCCTGCCGGGATGCGGGTATCCCCGATATTAACGCCCCTGTGGTGGATATTGATGGAAACCCGAGGCCGCACTTTGCCAGCTTCGACATCGGCGCCTATGAGATTCAGATTTACGATTTAACCGCAACCGGCACGGTCGATTTTACAGACATCGCGTTACTGGCGGATTTCTGGCTTGATGAGGGCGAGTCACTACCCGCAGACCTCAACGCCAACGGCCGGGTCGATTTCCAGGATTTTGCCCTGCTCAGCGGCGACTGGCGGAAATGACCGTTCTTTTCGATTGCCACCGTTAAGGCGAAGACACCTTGCGGAAAGTAAATGTCCCCTGGGGTTCGAAAACATCATTGGGGTCGGATGGAACCTTGAAGTTTTTATAAATATCGGTGGTTACGTAATACTCCGGAATGGCGTACCACTCCGCCTGCCAGATTTTACCATTTTTCGATACTTTCCCGATGAGTATGTCAGTGCTCTTGCCTTCGATGACTCCTCCATCTTCGGTCTCAACGCGATAACGCTCAATGGTAAGCTCCACTTTCAGCTCGCGTGTCGCGGGTTTATAGTCAGCGGTAAACAATCCCGCCTCGTAAAATCCTTTCCCGCCCGTTTTTACATTATTGAAATCGACTCTTTCGCCCGGCCCCATTTTGGGCTTGCCAAAGGGCTCGACCGCAGAAGCTATAGCGCCATTTGGCTCAAAGACAATCACCAGCCCTTCATTATTGTCATTGCAGTCCCACGTGCCCGCGAGGAATTTCGGGAACTGATTCTCTTGCCCGACGTTGTTGCCAGAGCCGCCGCAGCCGGTTAAACTCAAGGCCGCCGCCGATAAACAAACCAGCATAAACCATATCTTTTTCATATAACGCCGCTCCAGACAAATTAATAAACCGCCTGTATTTTAACTGCGAACAAAGTAACCAGCAAACAAAAAAGGGCGGGCCTAACCCGCCCATGTTTTCAAGTCATCTTAACGGCTTTATCTGCTTGTCACCCGAAGCAAGCCGGATTCATACATAACACATCGCAAATTTACGGGCATCTCATTGGCAGCACGTGCACGTGTGTCTGTAAGGCGCACCAAAACCATTGAGGTTTACCACTAATGCGCTAAGGTCATTAGTTTTTATCGAGCCATCTCCGTTCATGTCGGCACAGGGATTATACAGGCAGCTAGTGTTTCGAATACTGTACGGCACTCCAGCCTTATTAAGAAGGCAGACCAGCGCGGTGACGTCAGCAATGGTGACCTTACAATCGCCATTAACGTCGCCTTTACATGTCCCGCAGGTGACTCGACGGCACACGTACGAAAGATTCACAGCGGAGCCGCATGTTGTTATGGTTCCACCAGCCGGGCTCTGAGCCGTCACCTGGTTAATATCTACCGTGTCGCTGAAGACACCTGTTTCGACGCCGGGTAAGAATCCGGCGGCAATAAGATTTGCTTCTGCTTCCTCCAGCGGCATTCCCACAACGTTCGGAACAGTGCAGCTGGCATCCAGCGTGACATAATCACCGGAATCGGCGATACTCACAACTTCAGCCGAACTGACGATTTGAGAGCTGTTGGAGTCGCGGCTGACGTCGATAACCATACTGCCGTCGGGGGCAAGCTCAAGGGTAAATGACTTAATCGGCTCTTGAGCGTTGTAGCCGATTCTGACTGTGCTGCTTTGGGAAATATCGTTCAGGTCGATGGCAACGGACTGCTTGCCTTCCGCCGTTAACAGGTTAATCGTAATCTGTTCGCCCGGATTGTCGAGGGTGTTGGCATCGTTAGGACCGGCCTGAAACACGATTTCCGCCGATGCCGCAAGGGCCATCGACAAAACTAATGCTAAAACTAAAAACTTCTTCATACTGTCCTCCTTTTATCGCTGCTTCCTTAATCACACTCTACGCAAGGATACCTTCGAGGCAGCTAAATTACACATCTTCATCTTTTCGTCACAACTTTAGTACCCGCACGAATGATTATAGGGAACCCCGTAACCATTCAGTTTAACAATCAGCGCACTCAAATCGCCGAGCTTGATTTTAACATCTCCATTAAGGTCACCGCAGGGGTTATACAGACAATTGCTGCTCAGAACATTGTACGGAACACCCGCTGTATTCAGGAGAATAACTAAGGCGGTAAGATCATTCGTCTTAACCATGTTATCACCATTGAGGTCTCCAAGACATGTTGCGCAAGTGCATCGGTGGCAGACATACAAAAGCGTCACAGGGGAGCCGCAGGCAACTTGAGTGCCAGCAGCCGGGCTCTGAACCGTTACCTGGTTAATAGGTATCGAGTCGCTGCAGACACCAGTTTCGGCGCCGACAGTGAAGTTAGCGTCAACAATCGCCGCTTCCGCCTGGGCCTTCGTCAGACCGACAAGGGTCGGCACGGTGCAGCTGACATCCAGCGTAACATAATCGCCGGAACCGGCGACGCTTACAACTTCAGCCGAACTGGCGATTTGAGAGCTGTTGGAGTCCCGGCTGACGTCGATAATCATACTGCCGTCGGGGGCAAGCTCAAGGGTAAATGACTTAATCGGCTCCTGAGCGTTGTAGCCGATTCTGACAGTGCTGCTTTGGTGGATATCGTTTAGGTCGATGGCAACGGACTGCTTGCCTTCTGCCGTTAACAGGTTAATCGTAATCTGTTCGCCCGGATTGCCGAGGGTATTGGAATCGTTAGGACCGGCCTGAACCGCGATTTCTGCGAATGCAGCAGTGGCCATTGAGAGAACCAGTATTAGAACAAGTAATTTCCTCATAATATTCCTCCTTAATAAAACCACTTGTTTTACAACCGTTCACTTTACAAAAGATTAACCTGCCCCCACAGGTCTGATTGCATTATATCAGGATAGGCAGTAAAAACAAAGAAATGTGTTTTTTCTATAAAAAATCTAACTCACCCCAAACGCTCTTTAACGGCAAAACCCGCTTTTTAAGACAAAAAACTGGGCCAAGGAATAGACCAACGCGGTAACGGCCTCACAGGTAGATTCAGACCTGCGCAAACAAAAAAAGAGGCAAGCCAAACGGCTTACCTCTCATAACAGCATAAAATTGTTCTGTCGTTATCGCTTGCGACGACAAAGGAACAGGCCGCCAAGTCCGAGCAGGGCCACCGTCATCGGCTCGGGAACCATATTAAATACCTGGGTATCCATTAACTGAAGCGGGCCGCCCGCCGAGGTCTCATCAAACCATAACTCCAAATCTATCTGCCCCGCGCCATTAGAACCAAGAGTGATGTAATCAACTAATGTGCCCCCTGGCAAATAAGGCGAGTTCTCTGGATCCGCCTCTTTCAGGTCAAAGCCCACCGCCCCTTCGAATGGTCCCGAACCCACAACATAAATCAACTTCTCCGACACATAATGGCTCGCGCCGGCAATGTCAGCCGCAGCAGGCCCGCTCACGACTAAGTATCCCACTCCATCAGCAGGCAGCCCGCCGTCGCTCCAGATGCCGATGTTCGCTGTCTGGCCCGACGTCAAAGCAATTGCCGGATTCGGCGGGTCAACCTGGCCATCCACGGAAATTAGCAATCCCGCATTAGCCGCACCGCCCAGCGACAAAACTATCACCACTACCAACCACTTCTTCATCTCATTCTCCTCTCAAGTCCCAACTATATTTTTATTTAAATGGTCTTCGGACCTCCGGCCAAACCGGCGAACCACTGAAAAACCATTCCTCTGAATCGATTTATATGATATTGGACTATAAATAGCGCTGTCAAATAAAAAAAGAACCAGGCCGCAGAGAAATATTTTTGCCACAGAGAAGTCCAGGCCCAAGTTCCCGATGAACTTCAATAGCCGCTCCGATTATTTTCTCTGTCAATTCATCGGCCATTTTATTATTTATCTCTGTGCTCTCTGTGGCCCAAACTGTCCCTAAAAATGCTAAATGATTTTAGCTGCAAAGACCCAAAACTTCAAACAAAAAAAAGAGGCAAGACACAGAGCGCCCTTCGACGGTTCAACTCTGCTCACCACATACAATCTCGATGCAGGCGCAGAGAGCGCAGAAAATTCGTTTTTAAGAGTTCGGAGTTAAACTTTTTTTGTAAGTTCACTCTGTGTCCTCTGTGACCTCTGTGGCAAAAAAACCTGTGTAATCTGTGGCTAAAAAAAAGAGGCAAGCCAAACTGGCTTGCCTCTCTGTAAACAAAAACTGTGTTCTGTCGTTATCGCTTATTTGCGACGACGAAGGAACAGACCGCCAAGACCGAGCAGACCCATTGTCATCGGCTCAGGTATGACGTGAATCACTACTCCCTGCGTACTATAGATGCTGGAGCCATCAGAGAAATCTATTTCCACAGTGTCGCCGTACGGGGTCTGATTGCTGGCATTAATCGTGATGTACGTTGATGCCGGCGCAGTGGGCACATGATACAGGAAGGTGTACAATGTGCCTGTAGCATAGTCACCACCCACCGTGGTATCAGAAGCATTAACCCACTTAATCAATGCCCCGCCGGTATTGACCAAATAGCCAGGGTCTGCGAAGTTGAAATGACTGTTGAGTGTCAACGGTGTAGCCGCCGTACCAAGAGTAGAAGTACCATCTACAATGGCGTCGAGTTCCAGGCCTTGAACATGCTCAGCGTTTGTTGTTACCAAGCTAATCGTAAGGATGTCGCTCGGGTGAACTTCAGTCGCTGAACTCTGGAACACAATCCCTGCTTGGGCCATTGTGGCCATCGACAGAACTAATGCTAAAACTAAAAACTTCTTCATACTATCCTCCTTACTTATAGCTGCTTCCTTAATCACCCTCTACGCAAGGATAGCTTCGAAGCAGCAAAAATTATTAACATTTTAACTTTTCATCACAACTTTACTACGGGCACGTATGGTTATAGGGAGCCCCATAACCATTCAGCTTAATAGTCAGAGCTGTCAAATCGTTGGTCTTATTTTTACCATCTCCATTAAGATCACCGCAGGGGCTATACAGACAACTGGTGTTGGGAATACTGTACGGAGCACCTGCTGTATTCAGGAGAATCGTTAAGGCGGTAAGATCATTCGTCTTAATCTTGTTGTCACCAGTGACGTCTCCAAGACATGTTGCACAAGTTACCCTACGGCAGACATACGAAAGCGTCACAGCGCTGCCGCATGTGGCTGAAGAACCACCAGCCGGGCTCTGAGCCGTCACCTGGCCAACAGGTGTCGTGTCGCTGAAGACACCAGTTTCGGTGCCGACAGTGAATCCGGCAGCAGTAATCGCCGCTTCCGCAGCGGCCTTCTGCAGACCAATGATACTCGGCACAGTGCACGGACATGGACCCGTAGAAACAACATAGGCCACGGCACTACCACATGGTGCAGGTCCAGCAGCCGGGTTCGTACTGATTACATTACCGGCAACTATGGCGGGATCGCAGGTTGTAGTTCTGGTGCCGAGAGTGAAACCGGCATTAACAATATTTCCTGTCGCAGTCGCCTCTGCCTGGTTCACGACGTTCGGAACTGTGCACGTGCATGGACCAGTAGAAACTACATAGGCCACGGCAGTACCGCAACCGGGTTGTGCCCCGGCAGCCGGGTTCGTACTGATTACATTACCGGCAACTATGGCGGGATCGCAGGTGGTAGTTCTGGTGCCGAGAGTGAAACCGGCATTAACAATATTTCCTGTCGCAGTCGCCTCTGCCTGGTTCACAACGTTCGGAACAGTGCAAACAGGTGCCGGGAAGTTAATCGTGGCAGGCACAAAAACTGCGGTTGTTATTGTATTACCGTCGCTATTAACCACACCGCCACGCAGCGCATTCGCTTTTACGGTAATGTGGTATAACCCTCTTGAGCCGTAGCTGTTGACATCAAACCTGAACAATGTGCCTGACAGAGCAGGCCTGTTGGCATCGCCGGCATACAAGGTGCCCATTTCAACGATCATTTTGGGCCAGCCCATGCCTGAGTTGTGGTCAGTTGTTTCCGGCTCATTCCACGCCGTGGTTGGGTTGTAATTTGTGTCAGCCCAGTTCGGGCCTGTAACAACGATGAAATCCCGGAATCTGCTCGGGAATATTCCATAGCCCGGACTTGCGGCATTGGATTCCCCGGTTTTGAAGTTCCGGATACGTTGGAATGCCGGACCTGACTCGATGTTGATATCAAGAGCAAACGCCCTTACATTGGCATCGACACCGGCAACGCCAGAATAGTCAATCCTCACAGTTGCCATGTAATTGTTGTCGGATGTCGTGACCACACCCTCGTTGACGGCTGTGATTGTGGTAGTTGCCATTACCGGTACTACTGATAACAGCATCGCAACAATCAGTAAAGCTTTCCTCATAAATACCTTCCTTTCTTTTCTTCCCTGCAAAGCCACACGCCCTGCAGTGTTCTGGTTTCTCCCGCTGAATAAAAAACTTCGCATAAATACACCCGCTCATTAATTTCAATTCTCATGAACCTACTTTATCTGAGCTTGGCTATTCGGCCAGCAGGAACAGCCGAAAAAAAGGAAATCAATGCTACTTAATCCACTCCTCCGCTGTCTCCTTTCTGCCATAAAAGGCGTAATTGTGCGAACTCAACTACTATGCACAAGGTTACTATTGGTGAAAGTCAAGTGTATAGTAACACAACCTTCCGCCATAAGTCAAGCGATTTTTTCGCAAAAAACCAAAAAATATTTAGTTAAACGTCCTATAACCGGGGAACACCCCATAAAAACCCCTTTGGCAACGCTAACCTCTGTTTTGACAACAACTTAGGTAATTGGTAACATAGAAAAAGCCGGCTATATGGGCATTTTTTCTGACAGGGGGTTTCAGTACTGGCAGGTTGAATTTGGCGAATTTGCATATTTTAGGGTTTTACACCCGGCAGTCACACAACAGGCCAAAGTATCTGTTATCCGCTATATGCCATCCGCAATTTTCCCCTTTTTCCTTTTTACTTTTTACTTTTTACTTTGTTTGTTATCCTTCTGCTATGCTTGGTTTGCTCAAAGGCCGACTGGTTCCTGTAAGGGTTGTGCTTCTGACGGCGACGTTATCGCTTGCCCTCATAGGTATCGCGACCATTTACGCAGTCGGGCATCCGGCCAAAACGGATTTCGCGAATCAATCCGCCCAGCAACCGGTTGACAAGTCCGCGCAACAGCCGGCGGATGAATCCGGGGAGCTCGCGGATTTGTGGAAAAAACAGGTCGCCTTCGCGGGTCTGGGTATTGGAGCGTTAATCCTCGTCAATCTTGTCAATTGCCGTCGGCTCGGTGAGGCCGGCTACTGGATATACGCGGCGGTTCTGCTGCTGCTTGTGGTGCTGCTGATTTCAAGGTTCGTCGTGGAGTTGCCCTTCGCTCCGGAAACCAAAGGCGCTTACAGGTGGATAAAAATATCCATCGCGGGATTCGACCTGCCGAGTATTCAGCCCTCGGAGATATGCAAACCCGCGTATATCATTGCCCTGGCGTGGTATCTGCGATACCGAAGCAATTACCGAAAGTTCGGCGCTCTAATCGGGCCTTTCGTCCTCACGCTTCTGCCGATGACGCTGATTCTGCTTGAGCCGGACCTGGGGACGGTGTTTCTTATGATGCCCGTGTTTCTCGCTATGCTGTTCGTCGCGGGGGCAAAAGTCAGGCATTTGGCGTTAATATTGCTTATCGCTTTGCTTTTTAGCCCTCTCCTTTGGTATAAGATGCAGCCCTATCAACGGCTGCGAATAAGTGGCGTGCTGCTGCAAAGCGAATGGCTTCGCCAGAAGGCCGAGCAGCATCCCTCGCTCGGCAGGTTGCTCGTCGGCGGTTCCTTCTCATCCAAAAAATGGAAGGAAAACTGGGGCTATCACCTCATCCGGTCAAAGTACGCTATCGCCTCGGGCGGGACGACCGGCTATGGCTTTCGTCATGGCCCGTTCGTCACATACAACTTCCTGCCCGAAAGGCACAACGATTTTGTGTTCTCAATAATCGCGCATCAGTGGGGTTTCGTTGGGTGCGTCGCGGTTCTTTTGCTTTACGTGATACTGCTGGGGTGTGGGCTGGTAATCGCAGGCGAGACCACCGACCCGTTTGGCCGGCTGCTGGCCGCGGGAATCGTAACAATGTTCGCCATTCAGGTAATCGTAAACGTGGCGATGACCTTGGGGCTTACGCCTATAACGGGGATTACGCTGCCTTTTATCAGCTACGGCGGGTCGAGTTTGGCGGTCAGTATGCTCTGCGTGGGACTTCTAAACAACGTTGGCCGATGGCGACCTTTCTCAGTCGCGCCGAGACGATAGCCATTCTTCTATTCTGTTTCTCCCACGTTATTTGCGGTCTCTGCGCTGGAAAGCCCACCGCGAAACTCTGAAATCTCCACAGCGCCCAGGAGCCAGACCGTGCCCACAAAAACAACCGCCCCTGCCGGCACGCACGTCAAAACTATTATCCAGTTTCGCGTATCCTTCATAAGCCACAGCAGCAGATAAATGATCGCCGACATAACAGCCGCGGCGATAACGCTGCGCACGACACTGGCGAGAATCTTTCGACCGCCGAACAGTCCCAGACGCTTCCGCAACAGAAAAACAAGAACTACGGCGTTAATCGCGAAAGTAATCGCGGTAGACAGGCCAAATGCGCCCGCCCCAAGCCAGGGTACCCAGACCATTGTTACCAGCATCAGCAGATTAACCACCACAAGGGCACAGGAGACCCTCAATGGCGTTGTGGTATCCTTCATTGAATAAAATGCGCGGGCGAGAATCTGGTAGCTGCAATAGGCCCACATACCGAGGACATACATCTGCAGAACGAACGCCGCCTGGGCCGCGTCGGCCGGACTGAAGTTGCGCCGAGCGTAAATTACCTTAACAATCGGTTCGGCGAGGATAAAAAGACCGGCGCCCGTGGCGATACCCTCCATCAGCGCAAGCCGCAGAGCTCGGTTGATGCTGTCCCGCAGATTTACAATGTCGTTGCGTGCGGCGTAACGGGTCAGCAACGGGAAAACCGCAACCCCAAGTGAAATCGCCAGCACACCCATCGGAAATTGATATAGCGCTCGAGCGGCATTAACGCGGGTGATAACGCCTTCGGTCAGAGGCCTATGCAGCACCCAGCCAAATATGTTTATATCCGGGGCAGCGGCCATAGCGGTAAGGTTCCAGGCAATTATATTTGCGATAAGCTCCGAAATCTGCAGAAAGCCAAGCCCCAAAAGCACGGGCATAAGTAGCTTGAGTATCGGGACGATGCCCGGCTCAATCGGCATCAGGCGCACGCGAATCGAAAAGCCGCTCTTGCGTAAAAGCCACAAAACTGCGATTAACTGGATAAGCCCCGCCGCTATCACACTGAAGGCGACAATCATAAGCTGACCCGGCAGATTACCCTTAAGTATCGGAGCAATCCACCAAGCGGCTACGATTCCAACTATATTAAATATGATTGGCGCGGCGGCGGGAAAGGCAAAGTGCCCGCGACAGTTGAGCGCAGCCGAACCAAGCGCAAGCAGGCACACCGTAACCATATACGGGAACATAATCGTCGCCAGCGTCAGCAGCAGCTTTCTGTCTTCTGGCCCCGGCAACAACGCGACGACGACGAAGCCAATCTCCACCAAAAGCATAATGGCCGTCAGAAATACCGCCAAAAGCGCCATCGCGTTGGCTAATAACCGGGATGCCTTTTCGAAACCGCTTTTTTCAGCCGTGTCGGTAAACACAGGCACAAAAGCGGACGACAATGCCCCCTCTCCGAAAAGCCGGCGAAAAAGATTCGGTATCTGAAATGCCAGACCGTATGCGTCCGTGGAGCGGTTCGCGCCCAGCGACGTTATGCCCATATCGCGGAAAAGACCAAAAACGCGGGAAATCAGTGTTATGCCCGCCACCACTTTGGCGGCGCTGAAAAAATGCTCCCGCTCGCGGTTACCTTGTCGAGTCCGCTCCTGATGTTCCTGGCGGGTTTTGTCGTTCATAGGGGCAAATTATACTCCAAACCATCAACAGTTTCCAAAAGGTCTTCAACTCAACATCGGCAAACTGCCGCATCAAAGCCCTATAAATAATTGAATAATAACTTTAAGAACCGCACCTGCCCGCGTCAAAAACGTATATGTCGCGTTGCCCGGTATATAACGATGAAAAAGCCGATTTTAAGGCGAGGCATAACACCTAAAGCGATACGCTTAATTACCCGAAGTATTCGTTAGCCGGTGATATTTCTATGTTTAAGTGCGGACTATAGATGCGAACGCTTGTCATAAGATTTGCGGCAGTTTTGACGGTGGTTTTAGCATTGTCCGGCCTTGTGGTGAGCCAGTCGAACCAACTGGTATCAGCCCAGGAGCCGAACAAGCCCGACTCTAATGCGCCGACTTACAGAACGCCCCAACCAACAGGCACAAATCTGTTCACCCCGCCCCCTGAAAAATTATTCTCGCCTTCGGTCAGCGCGTCGTTCTACGATATAGCCTATGAAATTGCGCACCGTGAAAACATCACCGATGCCCAGGCGGAACAGGCAATTGTACTGATGAACGCCGCGATGGAACTTGACGCCAGCGCCGGTGTTATCACAACCGATATGCTACAAATCGCATCACGACCCGGATCTGAACGCCATTCACAGATACTGTATGACACGCTCATAAAATACACCGATAAAAACGCTGATTTGCTGGTCGCTGCAAACGCCGCCCGATACCTGCTTAATCAGCTTGATTCCCGCCAGCAGCGAGAGATACTACTTCGGCGACTGATACACGATATAGGCGAATCCAATCTTTCCGTCAGTTCTGAGTTCGCCACTGTGCTTGGGCTTTTATACGCCGAAAAGGCCGACAACACAAACGCCATCAAGGCACTGGCAACGGCCTATAGCTGGAACAGATATAACCAGCTTGCCTTCGAGAAACTCGCCGAGTTGGCGCCGGACCAAATCAGCCCGATATTGAATCTCGAATACCTTCGGCTGAAACTCCGGAAAAACCCGCTCGACCTCGGCGCCGCCCTTACCCTTGCGCAATACGCCCAGAAAACACAGCTTTACGAGTTAGCTGTCGGAAGCTATCAGTACTGCGCCGATTTATTTCAATTCCTGTATCCGGACCAGGATGTACCCGCCGCCATTTACATTAACTGGATGACAAGCTGCTACAACGCCCCGCAAGGCCAGCCAAAATGCCTGCAACTTGCCGAGCAGTTCCGCGGCTCATCCGGGCTCGCCAAAGTCAAACAGGGCCGGTTCGACCTGCAAATGGAAGTCCTCACTGCCAAAGCCACCGCTAAAACAGGCGACATCGAAACAGCCAGCCGCATCCTCGAAACGGCTGAACAAAAAGCGATTCAGTCCGCCGGCCGGTCAACCGACTACGCAACACTGGCCTGGTTTTACTGTTTCGTTCGAAAAAACTCCGAACAAGCCATTGACTGGGCCAACAAGGCCTACGCCGCCGAGCCGAATTCACCGATTACCGCCGGTCTTCTTGCCTGTGCCTTAGTCGATAATAACCAGTTAGACACCGCCAAACCGCTTCTCGAAAACTTCCCCCAGACACAGTTTGCCGATTTCGCCAAGGCAAAACTTCAATTCGCAAAAGGACAGAAACAATCGGCGATTGAGTCGCTACGGGCCGCCATCGACAAAGACCCCGGCTCAATCGCAGCCGAACAGGCCCTTATGCTGCTGGCCGAACAAAAAACAGAATACATCCCCATATACGATACCAACGTAATCATGGCAACCGTAAAGCAATCTGTTGGCGAGCAGATTATACCACAATTCGCCAGGCCCGACCGGATGCTGTCTTTCCAGCTCAATATCCGCGGCAACAGGTTTGTCTACGGCAGCGATTTAGCGGGCGCAATTTCCATCACAAATAACTGGTATGAGCCGCTGGTTATAGCCGAAGACGGGCTTTGCAGAGGCCGCATATTAATAGACGCCGACGTCACCGGCGACCTCAACCAGCGATTTGAAAAACTTGTATCGACAACGACAAGACCGGCGCTGCCCATCGAGCCGGGGCACAGCGTCCTTGTCCCCGTCCGACTGTGCAACGGTCCACTCAAACAACTACTGCTTAGCCACCCCCAGGCCTCGCTGAACATCCGGTTCACCGCTTACCTGGATCCGGTCGCCACAGCCGATGGTAATATGGTAAGCGCAATACCCGGCATAATGCCCGCGACGGTCCAAATCGAACGCCCGCGGATCGAAATCACCCAGGATTATCTGCAAAACCGCTTCAACTCACTGTCGCAGGGCAAACAAGGCCCGAAAATCAAAGCCGCCCAGCTCTTCGCCGGACTGCTGATGGAGAGCCGGGAACCGGCGAATCCCAGGCAGTCATATAAATTCACCTCCACCGACCAAACGAACTCAATGCTCGAATCGGCCCTGGTCCAGTGTTTAACCGACAGCGACTGGGTGGTCAGGGCACACAGCACAGCCGCGATTGCCGAGCTGCCGTTAAATTATGAATTGACCAGCGCCGTCGCACAGGGGCTAAACGACCAGCACTGGCCCGCACGCATGATGGCCATCTGGCTGCTGTCGCAAAAACAGGGCTACAACTTCGCAAAGGTCCTCAACCACACTGCTCAGTATGACAACAGCGAATTCGTCCGCAATATGGCCGTCGCCCTTGGCGCCACAATACCCCCGCCCGCCCCCCAAAAGCAGAAACTCGAACAGCCATTCCTCGACCTGCTAAAGCAGGACTCTACCTCCGACAGCAACACCCTTCCCGCCTTCCTGCCAAAGCAATAACGGCTAATTAACCCGTCGCCCCCTGGAATTCCGCGAAAATTTCAAAAAAATTTGCTTTGTATAGCGATTGCGATTATGTAACATTTCGTCCGTCGTGCCCGGCCATAGTTCTTTCGGCAAGTTTGTCCGCCGGACAGATGGCGGATAAATCCGCTGGAACTTTGGTCAGGGTGAACACGTAGTTATTTTTTGTTGGTTGTATTTAGGTCGTTTTTTTGAAAGGGTTGTGTGATGCCAGCACAAGTTGACAAGGAAAAATGCACTGGTTGCGAATCCTGCGTCGAGGAATGCCCCAGCGAGGCCATCTCGATGGATGAAGGAAAAGCAAAGGTCAATCCGGAGGCCTGCATCGATTGCGGCGTGTGCATCGACGCCTGCCCGGAACAGGCAATCAGTATGCAGTAAGGAATACTTGGTTGGCCCCATCGTCTAGGCCGGTCCAGGACACCGGGTTTTCAACCCGGCGACAGGGGTTCGAATCCCCTTGGGGCTATTTTTTGCGGAGCAAAAAATAGAGCAGTGGAACAGGTGAGCAGGTGATAGTAGATTTGCTTATCGACCGGTGTTCCACTGCGGTCTCCTGTTCAACTCCTCTCCTGCTCAAAAACAAACTCGTAGAATTGCAAATTCGATGTTTACCCACCCTATTTTCTTGGCAAGGCATTTATCGCGTTACAGGTTTTGAACGCAAACAATATATATGTAACGAAATGAGCAGCGCCCGCCGCGAATATCAGAGAAAACAGGGTCCACGCGGCAACTGGATAGCCGATAAACGCCCTGCTTATGAGTCCAACGAACGCGAATATACATATCATAGGAGTCGTCAGGACCGTTGCGACTAATATGAACGCAAAGGCGTAAACAAGAAATAAGGTGAGCGATAAATCTTTGGTCTTTATTGCTCGCCGCTGTATAAACGCGTTGTAATCTTCCGCGAATCCCGTGACCATTAACAATGCCCAGTAAATATTGAAGACCGGAATGAATAAAAACCCGACTGCTTTGGTGGGAGAGATGGACGTCTTGTCATCCTGAATGGCAGCCCACATCTTGTAAAACAGCAACATCTCAATTGCCACACTGCAGATTAAGAAAACATTCGCAGCCGCAAAAATCACAATCAAAGTCGAATGTTCCTCTTTTCTTATTGCCAGCATCAGACCTAACGCACCTAAAATTCCCGCGACAATCCGCACGCCGGTCCAGCAATACACAAATACCGTTTTTGACAAAGCTGTCCCGCTACTTTGTGGCGAGGTCTCGTCAGAGGTGGATTTTGATACCGCTTTTGATTCGGGTTTTTCTCCCCCGCTTCGCCCGCTAAGCGAGGCGAACTTTGCCGGCTCAACACTTATTGCGGGAGGCGCTATGGGCGCCGGGGGTTCTATCGGCTCAGCAATTTTCGCAGGAGGCGCTACGGGTTCGGGACTTTTGGCAGGTGGCGCTACCGGCTCAGGACTCTTTACGGGCGGCTCCACAACCACAGGCGTTTCTATGAATGGTTCGATAGTAAAGGGCTTGGCGCATTTGGGACATTTCGCCTGTTTGCCGATGTTTGTTTCATTCACATTGAATTTTGATTTACAATTCGGACACTGTGTTTTCATAGGATAAACCCTTTACTTCCTGCCTTCCCTTGCCAGTCACTCCTTCCCTAATTCGATTTAATGACCGGGAACCATTCTACCATATTTTAAGCCAAGTCGCAGGGGTTTTACCTGATTTTTCTTTGACCGTCATCGGCAAAAAGGTATAATCAAAGATGTCTTTGAGCTCCGTTGAGCTGACTCAAACCGCTGAGAAGCAAAGGCAAAAAAGGAGAAGAGTGATGAAAAGTGAAACACGTCTGAAATCCATCCCAATTACAATCATGGCGATGGTGTTATTTATAAGCCAAACAGCTTGGGCTGATTACAACTATGGCGAGGCGCTTCAGAAGTCGATTTACTTCTATATGCAGCAGCGCTGCGGCCCCCTGCCAGCTGATAACCCGGTGATATGGCGTGCTGATTCGTGCCTGAACGACGGGGCCGACGTCGGGCAGGATTTGACCGGCGGTTATCTGGATGCCGGCGACAACGTGAAGTTCGGCCTGCCTATGGCCTCAGCAGTAGCGACGTTGAGCTGGGGTGTTTATGAATATCGAAGCGCCTTCGCCAGCGCAGGCCAACTGGATAAAGTTCTCGACGATATCAGGTGGGGCACCGACTATTTTATAAAATGCCACACCGCCACAAACGAATTCTATTATCAGGTTGGCGCCGGAGGCACTGACCACGCATGGTGGGGTCCGGTTGAGGTAATTGAAGAGGTAATGACCCGGCCATCGTATAAGGTCACTGCCGCATCGCCCGGTTCGTGCGTTGTCGGTGGGACGGCTGCGGCTCTCGCATCGGCCTCAATCGTTTTCAAGCCGACCGACCCAAATTATGCTTCCTTATGTCTGACCCACGCCCAGCAGCTATTCGATTTTGCCTACAACACCCAAAGCGATGCCGGCTACACGGCTGCCAACGGCTTCTATAATTCCTACAGCGGATACTGGGATGAGCTGTCAGCTGCTGCCGCCTGGCTTTACTTAGCCACCAACGACGCAAACTACCTGAATAAGGCTGAGACCTGCGCGACCCATTGGGGTATGGAAGGACAAACCGGCTACTGGGGCTATAAGTGGACCCATTCCTGGGACGATATGCATTATATGGCGCAAATCCTGCTGGCACGGGCCACGGGAAAGCAAATCTACATCAGCTCCATCGAACGCAATCTGGATTACTGGATGCCCGGCGGCGGAATTACCTACTCCCCCGGCGGACTTGCCTGGCTTGATACATGGGGCTCACTGCGCTACGCCGCCAACGCGTCGTTCATCGCTTTTGTCTGGGCCGATGACACTCACGGCAACGCCGCAAAAAAAACCGCCTACAGAAACTTTGCCCAGAATCAGATTAAATACATGCTCGGGGACAATCCGCGGGCGGGCAGCTATATTATCGGCTTCGGCTCCAACTATCCTCAGAACCCGCACCACAGAACCGCACACGGCTCATGGGCCAATAGCATAGACACACCGAGCCAAACCAGGCACGTACTTCAAGGCGCTATGGTCGGCGGACCGGACAGCGGCGACAACTATCAGGATGTAAGGAGCAACTATACAGTCAACGAGGTTGCCTGTGATTATGATGCGGCCCTCGTCGGTGACTTGGCGAAGATGTACTCGCTTTATGGCGGCACCCCAATCTCCGGCTTCCCTCGCCAAAGCGACTTCGCAAAAGACCAGGACCCATACACCGAGTTCTTTGCCAACGCCAAGATAAATTCTTCGGGTCCTGTTTATACGGAGTGGAGTGTTGACCTCACCAACCACTCGGCCTGGCCTGCGAGAGTCGCGGATAAGCTCTCATATCGTTACTTCTTCGACCTGACGGAGGCATTTAACGCTGGCTACACCATAAACAACGTTACAGTAACGAAAAATTATTCAGAAGTGCCGGCTACAGTGACCGGCCCGACGCATTTGAGAGATAACATTTACTATGTCACAGTAGATTACACGCCAAGTGCAATCTTCCCTGGCGGGCAATCGGAATCGGCCAGAGAGACACAGGTCCGCATAGCACTGCCAAACAACGCCCCCCCTGCCGCATGGGACCCGAACAACGACTGGTCGCATCAGGGTTTAACCGGCACCGTCGCACAGACCCAATACATCCCCGTTTATGATAACGGCGTGCTAATCTACGGCAGGGAGCCGGCTCCCATCCTGCCGCCTGTTTCTATTGCCGGCTATATCAAAAACGATTGCGACGTGCCGATATCAGGCGTGCTGGTTACTGCCACCAACGGCGGCGGACAGCACACGACCGACATAAACGGCTTCTACGCATTTTCAGTAGACAGCAACTGGTCAGGAACAATAACGCCGAGCAAGAAACATTACACATTTGAACCTAATATGATGACCTATGTTAATGTTGATTCCAACCTGAGTGACCAGAATTACATCGCCGTTAACATTTACGACCTTGACTGCGATGGGACAATTGGTCTGGGCGATTTCGCCGTGATGGCCGACTACTGGCTTATGACCGGCCCTGGAATACCGGCCGACTTTGTCGCTGATGAAATAGTAAACTTCCGCGATTTCGCACAATTCGCATTCGCCTCCGTAAACAACTCGCCAACAGTTTCTATAATTTCGCCGGCAGATGGCGCTGATTTTAACGCCCCCGCAACTGTCACCATCAATGCCACGGCGTCTGATAGCGACGGCACCGTGAGCAAGGTCGATTTTTATCGGGGTTCAACATTACTGGGGACAGATACAACTCCGCCTTATTCCTTCACCTGGAATAATGTGACCGACGGCAACTATATCCTGACTGCCAAAGCAACCGATGACGAAGGAGCCGTAACTACCTCATCAGCGGTCAGTATAACAGTGAACGTAACAACCGGATGCACCTGCATCGCTGGCTGCGACACAAGAACCGTTATTGCTGCGCCCTTCACCAAAGACGGCGCAGGAGAGTTCTGCTGGGAATCAACAAATCTCGGCACTTACACAAACAACTGGAATCTGGATAAATTAACCATAAACGGAACTGACTATACAGGTATCTATGTCTTTACTTCAACGATTCCCAAAATAGACGGCAAATACTACATTTACTACAAAGGGTCCCACGACTGGAGCCATTTTGAGGCCAAGAATTAGATATAATATGAAAGCCATCCTTCCAACGGTTATGATTTGTGCTTTGCACAACAAACAAATCTAACCTTATTGAAAGGAATCGACCTTCTCCCAAAAACTGCGCCACTTGGCGTCAATCTGAAGATTAGATACTTACGCATATTCCTCCTTCGTACCACCTTATTATGCTTTTGAAGTCGCAAAATCGAACTTATAATATGCAACATTATCCATGCGACTAAGGGGATTGTCAGGCCGGGATAATCTGTTATTATATATCCTCTGTATTTGCAGGACGTTTCATCCAGGAGAATATCGTGTGCAAAGGAAGTTTCAATCCTTCAGCGAGCGAGCAAGGGAAGGTTTGCAGAAATGACCAGAGTTTTGGCCGACGATGGCGGTTAAGATGCTCGATAGCAGCAGGATTTCTGTCCTGCCGTAATATACGATTCGAAACGTTTGAATATGGGAAAGGAAGGTACTTATGGGAAAGCAATTAGCGAAAGTTGTCGGAATTTTAATTGTGGCATTAGCGAAAATGGCTGATAGAATGCCGAAGGTGATGCCGTGAGCAGGAGACGGCTGGGCGGCGCTATTCCATGACCGCAGGATGATATTATTTGTGGAGCGGCAAACTATTTATCGTTGGGATTTGTAGAAGGGGGTTTTAATGGCTTCTATTTTTGTAAAATCAGAGAATGGCAAGGAGGATTATTACCCCTTGGGTCAGCGGACAAACGTAGTCGGGAGGGACGAGGCGCTTCCAATTCAGGTACTGGATAAACATGTCTCACGCAAACATATGCAAATTCGTTTTGAGAAAAACGACGGGCGGTATTATGTGTTCGATATGAAGAGCAAGCATGGCGTATTTGTCAACGGCACGAAAATCAACGGCGAGGCGGTATTAAGCGATGGTGATTATATACGCGTCGGGGAGACCGTTTTGCTGTTTACGACGCTGGACTTTAAGGACAAAGAAAACGCTCTGTCTCACTTCAAGAAATTTGGTGAGCGGCTAAACACTACGCTCGATGATTGAGAATTAGGGGGATGTGAATTTAGGTCACTTATGTTTGTCTGAAAATATCATGGCCTATGTAGAAGTATGGAAAGAAGGGAAGTTAATAACCCGCCGTCAGGTGAGTGAGGAGAAAGCCCGGAAGGGGTGCCGAATTCGACTGGGTTCCGCCGGTCAGGTTCGGGTCAAAGCAGGCGAGACAACGATTGTCGGCAAATATGAGGTCCGGATGTTCGCGGGCGACATCCCCGAAGCGAAACAGGTTACAGGAGAGGGGTCTTTAGATTTATCAGAGCCTGCGAACGCTGCATCAACGGCATCAACATTTTCCAGGACCACAGCGGCAGGGGTTAGAGGGGAAGCAAGTTACTCTCCCGAAATTGAGGGTTACAAAATTACCGGTCGTCTGGGCGAGGGCGGGATGGGGACTGTCTGGCGGACGGTTCAGTTGAGCACGCATCGAGAAGTGGCCCTGAAGCTTTTGTCGGAGAGGAGATTTGAGTCGCAGAAATCCCGTCTTCGGTTTGTGCGAGAAGTGGAGTTAACCGCCCGTCTGGTGCATCCCAATATTGCCCGGTTATATGACAGCGGTCTGTATCGCGGAGTTTACTACTACGCAATGGAGCTTGTTGACGGAGTTCATTTGGACCAGTACGTCAAAGAACAGAATCTGTCTCAACGGCAAATACTGGAGCTGATGTGGATTGTTTGCCAAGCGGTTCACCATGCCCATAAACAAGGCGTAATACATCGTGACCTTAAGCCGTCGAATATTTTAGTGAGCCAGGATGGTCAGCCACACGTGCTGGATTTTGGTCTTGCCAAGACTTTTTTGAGGGAAAGTTCAGATGCGACCGTTTCGATTGAGGGCGATGTGGCGGGAACACCGGCGTATATGTCGCCGGAGCAGGCGATGGGCCGCAAGGAGCAGATGGATACCCGAACGGACGTGTATAGTTTAGGTATCATTTTGTATCAGTTTCTTACGGGAGAGTCGCCGCACGAACTATCCGGGACGAGATTCGAGATTGTTCGGCGGATTGTAGAAGAAGAGGTGCGTCGTCCGCGAGAGATAAGCAGAGACATAGATTGCGATCTTGAGGCGCTTTTGTTAAAGGCGCTGGCGCGCGACCCGGATGACCGATACCTCTCCGCGGGCGAAATGGCGGACGATATTGACAATTACTTGAATGGCAAGCCTCTCCTGGCAAGGTCGCCTACGACGATTTATTTTCTGCGAAAGAAATTTGGCAAGTATCGTTTGCAGATTTCTATTGCCGCTGCGGTTTTGGTTGTGTTTGTCGGCATATCTTTATTCGCATATTCCAGAGGTGTCCAATCGGGAGCAAAAGTAAAAGTTGTTCAGAAGAAGCTTGAAATACAAAAAAAGGCAGCCGAACTTGCACAAACTGAGAGCGAACGCCATAGGAGTGAAGCTGAAACGATTGACGCCAACGCCAAGAGGGCTGAGCTTGAGCCGGTCACTCCTGACAAAGATGAAAAGAAAGCATCTGCTGTGCCTAAACCGCTAATGGAGGAACATCGCTCAACGAAAGGATTACAAGAGGCGCCCAAAAATGAAGAAACTTTACGCCAGATTTCCCCCGCAGACGGCGCTGTGGTAAACGCCACGAAGATTGATTTAACATGGTCGGGAAGCAATCAGGACCTTTCATACGACGTGTATTTTGGGGAAAGTTCTTCATCTGTTAAAAATGCAAATCATGAGTCTCCGGAATTCAAGCAGAATCAAACAAACAAAATCTTTACGGCCACAGGTCTCGCTTTCAACAAGACATACTACTGGCGCGTGGATATGCTCGAACCTGACGGCAATGTAATTGGCGGCAATACCTGGGCAGTGAGCACCAGGCTGCCATCCCCCTCGTCAGAGTTGACCGTTGTCAACGGAAGTTTTGAGTCACCAACGATTGCGGGGGCAATATCTAAGGGATTTCATGGACAGTCCGGCGTTTGGGCAGGCCCATTACGGTTGAATGGATGGGTAGGGAAAGGAGGCCTGCGCCGCGATATGGTTGTCGATGGTAATCAGTGCTTTTACTGGTGTGACCCCGAGGATGAGTCAATCGAGCAAACGCTGGGCTATGTGAGCGGGGAAATTGGCAAAACCTATAACGTGCAGTACACCCGTAAAATCATTGCACAACCGTCAATCGCCAAACTAAAGTTCAGGGCGGAACTACTCGTTGGCGGCAAAGTAATTGACTTCGAGGAATTGAACAATGCTTCAGTTGTTCAGGAAGAGCATCGGTTGAGTTATACGAGTGACGGTTCGCATGCTTGGCAGCCGATCACGATAAGATTCTCTGCAGGTAGCAATAAAAGATATACGAGTTTGCCTGAGGCGCAGATGGTGTTTATCGACTCTGTGCTTGCTTTCGATGCGACTATGCCTGTCACGAACACCTCTGGGGGAATTTTGTCGGGTGACAATTTCGTCAGCGGTGAAACCTCAGCAGTTGGCATTCGGCGGCTGCCTCCACCAACAGAAATGACAGTTGTCAACGGGAGTTTTGAATCACCAACCATTGCAGAGGCAATTGCTAATGGAAAAATTGGGGTGCTCGGTGGGTGGGCGAACAACATTCGTTTCAATGGTTGGGTTGGAAAAGGGGGCGCAGCCACCGCAATGGTAGCTGAAGGTAAGCAAAGCTTTTTCTGGACTGATCCCCAGGATGAGTCAATTGAGCAAACGCTGGGCTATGTGAGTGGTGAAATTAGCAAAACCTACAACGTGGAGTACACCCGTCAAATCAGCGCCAAGCCTTCGATTGCCACCTTAAAGTTCAGGGCGGAACTGCTCGTCGGTGACAAAGTGGTCGATTTTGAGGAGATTGACAACATGTTGGTTGGCAAGGCTGTTCATCGGTTGAAATACATAAGCGACCGTAGAAGCACCGGTCAACCGTTCAAAATCAGATTTGCAGCAAACTCTAACAAAAATTTCACAACTCAGTCAGAAGCCCAATATGTTTTCATTGATGATGTAAAATTCGTGACGAGTGATAGTGCAGCAAGGCGAACGAGACAACCAGCAAAATAGGAACTGGAAATTGACATAAAAGTTATAATGCTAATGGTTCCTTGTTGGTTATCCTAATTACAAAAGGTGGGTTAAATTTCGGAGACTTACAGAGTTGCCAGACGGGGGTAATATGCTATTATACTCCCTGTATTTGCAGGACGTTTCATCCAGGAGAATATCGTGTGCAAAGGAAGTTTCAATCCTTCAGCGAGCGAGCAAGGGAAGGTTTGCAGAAATGACCAGAGTTTTGGCCGACGAGGGCGGTTAAGATGCTCAATAGCAGCGGGATTTCTGTCCCGCCGTAATATACGATTCGAAACATTTGAATATAGGAAAGGAAGGTACTTATGGGAAAGCAATTAGCGAAAGTTGTCGGAGTTTTAATTGTGGCATTGGCCCTTTGCGTTTCAGTGGTCGCCAAGGCAGCCGATGCGCCGCCAATCAAGGTCGGAGCCATCTTCGCGGTGACAGGTCCCGCGGCGTATCTCGGGGGGCCCGAAGCGAAGACCGCTGAAATGTTGGTTGAAAAGATAAACAAGGAAGGTGGCGTCAATGGCCAGAAGATTGAGCTTATAGTGAAAGATTCAGGCACTAAGCCGGAGAACGCCATTTCGCTCGCCAAGCAGCTCATTGAGGAGGATAAAGTCCTCGCGATAATCGGGCCATCGACCAGCGGCGAGACAATGGCCATCAAAAATATATGTCAGGAGAGTAAGACTATTCTTCTTTCCTGTGCAGCCGCCGAAGACATTGTCAACCCGGTTGCCAGTTACGTGTTCAAGACCCCCCAGAAAGACAGTGATGCCGTCAGACGCATATTCCAGGTGATGAAGGCAAAAGGTATCACCAAAATCGGCGTGATAACAAGTAACGACGGTTTTGGAATGGCCGGCGGCAAACAACTCGCCAATCTCGCCAATCTCGCCGGTATCACCATTGCCATCTCCGAGGCCTACGACAGTAAGGAAACCGACTTGACTGGAGTGCTCACCAAGGTAAAAGGTCAGGACGTTAATGCGGTAGTTAACTGGACCGTTACGCCCGCGCAGGGAATGGTAGCCAAGAATATGAAGCAGATTGGTCTGGATGTTCCGCTGTTCCAGAGTCACGGCTATGGCAACATTAAGTACGTTCAGGCGAGCGGTGAGGCGGCAAACGGAACAATATTCCCCTGCGGACGCCTGTTGATTGCGGAAATACTGCCGGATAACCATCCCCAGAAAAAGCTACTCGTAGAATACAAGAAGGACTATGAGAGCCGGTATAAAGAAGACGTGAGCACCTTCGGAGGCCACGCTTACGACGCGGTGCTGATTCTCGTCCAAGGAATCAAGAAGGCCAAGAGCACAGACAAGGAAAAGGTCCGCGACGCAATTGAAAACCTGAAGGACCTCGTCGGAACAGCCGGTGTTTTTCACTTCACGCCCCTGGATCACAACGGGCTGGGCATGGATGCCTTTGAGATGCTCACGGTGAAGGATGGGAAATTTGTGATATATAAAAACTGACATCGACCTCCTGTGTCGAGCGAAAGAGCGGAAACAGAATGAATCTCCCTCAGGTCGTTCAGTATTGTTTTGCGGGGATTACCGTCGGCAGCATTTACGCGATTGTTGCCATCGGTTTCAACATTATTTACAACACGACCGGGATAATCAATTTCGCGCAGGGTGAGTTTCTTATCGTTGGCGCGATGACAGCCATCAGTTTAAATCATTTTGTCCCCCTGCCGGTCGCTATTTTTCTGGCGGTTGTGGTGACAACGATAATTGGGGGCTTAGTTGAGATTGTTTTCATCAGGCATGTCCGCAACGCCTCGGTTCTGCGTCTTATCGTGATAACCATCGGTATCTCGATACTTATGCGGGAGGCGATGCTGCACATCTGGGATGAGAAGGTCAGGTCTTTGCCTTATTTTACCGGAACCGGGGTCTCAACTGTCACCATTCTTGGAGCTCATATCTCACCGCAGGTTCTATGGGTATTGGGCGTCAGCGCCATAATCGTAATGGGGCTGACGCCTTTTTTTCGTTTTACGCTGACGGGCCGGGCTATGAGGGCCTGCGCCGACGACAGGATGGCGGCTCGTCTTTGCGGCATCAATGACCGCTGGATGGTCACTCTGTCTTTTATGCTAAGCGCCGGCATTGGTGCGCTGGCTGGCTGCGTTATCTCACCCGTCACCCAGACGCAATACGATATGGGCGCTTCATTAGCAATCAAGGGTTTTACCGTAGCTATCCTCGGCGGGCTTGGCAACAGTATGGCCGCAGTCGCCGCGGGCCTGATGCTGGGGCTTGTCGAGGCCTTTGTGATGAGCCAGTTCGACATTGCTTATAAAGAGGCCGTATCGATAGTCATCCTGCTGCTGATTCTGGTTTTCAGGCCCAGCGGTCTCTTCGGCAAACGTGAGATTGCGGCAATGAGGGCGCTATGACGCATTTTCGCAGGTATATCCCCGTCATAGCCGTTGCCATTGGGATAATCATTTTGCAGGTTGTGCTTTCAGGCACCCGCTCAACCTACTACATGACGCAAATCACGATGTCGGCTTATTATGCCCTCGTGGTTATCGGCTTGTGTTTGCTTATGGGTTACGCGGGTCAGATATCACTTGGGCACGCGGGCTTTTTTGCCATCGGCGGTTATACGACCGCGGTCTTGACCACCTTTAACCTTATGGCATATCGTGACACGCCGTTGGTTTCCTTGTGCCATTCGCTTGGTGTGGTTGTGCAAAGGCAGGATATTTATGGCGCAGACATATTGGCTTTTTCCCCCTGGCCTGCTTTTGTCGTCGCGATACTGCTGACAGTCATAATCGCTTTTATGATTGGCCTGCCCGTCATTCGCCTTAAGGGACATTATATGGCGATGGCCTCGCTTGGTTTCGGGCTGATTATCTACCGCATAGTCCTCGGCGGACGCATCTTTGGCCAGGCGGACGGTATTTCTAATGTCCCTCCCTTTAAGATTATCGCCGGCCTCGAGGTAAACGGCCGAGCGGCGTTCAGGATTGAGAGTTATTACATCGCGTGGTTCGTGGTTCTGGCGGCTATGACGCTGGCAATCAACCTCGTTCATTCGCGAGTCGGCAGGGCGCTTCGCTCAATCCACGAAAACGAAGAAGCGGCTCATTCCCTGGGAGTCAACACCTATCGTTACAAGCTGCTCGTTTTTGTTTTGAGCGCTCTTTTTGCCGCGGTGGGAGGCGTTTTGTTGACCCACTACAACGGCAGCATAGGCCCATCCGAGGTTACGGTTACCAAATCCGTCCGCTATCTTGTCATCGTAGCTGTGGGCGGAATGGCCAACCTCTGGGGCGCTCTGTTTATGGGGGTACTCCTGAATTTCCTTTCTCTGCGGGGCGTTTTCGGAAGTTACGACGACGCTGTTTTCGCGATTATACTGATTACTATTATGCTTTTCTCGCCCCAGGGTTTACTTCGTTTGCCTAAGTTTCGCACGGTAACGCCGTTACTATCGAGGAGGGCAAATGAGTAACGTGCTGCTCGAGACAAAAGGCCTGCATCGGTTTTTCGGCGGTCTTCACGCCGTTAACGATGTCAGTATAACTGTCACGCAGGGCGCGATTAAAGGCGTCATTGGCCCAAATGGCGCGGGCAAAACGACGCTGTTTAACCTGATAGCCGGAACGATACAGCCGCATAATGGTGAGGTGATTTTCCGGGACAAAAAAATCACCGCGTTAAAACCGCACGCCGTCGCATGCAGAGGTATCGCGCGAACGTTCCAGACCACAAAGCTGTTTAGTCATATGACCGTTCTCGAAAATGTTATGATGGGCAGGCATTGCCGGACGCGATGCGGCTTCATTTCGGGAATGTTAAACCTGCCTCGCACCTGGCGGGAAGATAAACAAACCAAAGAAAAAGCCTTGTCGATACTTGAGGACATTGGTCTGAAGGAGCACGCCTTCGAGACGGCATCGAACCTGCCGTTCGGTCGGCAGCGGCTTGTGGAATTTGCGCGTGCCCTTGCGATGGAGCCGGAATTGCTGCTTCTTGATGAACCAGCCGCCGGGCTTAACATTTACGAAACCAAGGAGCTTGCCAAGCTCATATTGTGGATTCGCGACAGGGGTGTTACCTGCCTTGTTGTGGAACACGATATGTCATTAGTTATGGCGATTTGCGATGACGTGGTCGTTCTTGACCAAGGGCGCAAAATCGCCGAAGGCCCGCCGCGGACTGTTCAGCGAAATCCTGAAGTGATTCGCATCTATCTCGGGGATAGCGATGCTTAAGATATTGAATCTTGAAGCGGGTTACGGTCAATTACGCGTCCTCAAGGGCATATCGCTTCACGTATTGCCCGGCGAGGCCGTTGCGATTATCGGCGCAAACGGCGCGGGCAAGACGACCCTGCTCAAGACCATCGCGGGCGTCCTGCGGCCACGTTCCGGCAAGATTATGTTCAATAAACAGGATATATCGAATGAGCCGCTCGAAAAAGTCGTCGAGGCGGGCTGCTGCCTTGTCCCTGAGGGCAGACACATCTTCAGCACAATGACCGTAAAAGAGAATCTTCTCCTCGGCGCATATCACCGCCAGCGCAACGGCGCCTCGGCGGATATCGCCGCAAGTTTGAAACAGGTTTATAAACTTTTCGGAATTCTCGAAGAACGCGCCAATCAGCTTGCAGGCACTCTTTCAGGAGGCCAGCAGCAGATGCTCGCAATCGGCCGCGCCCTGATGTCGGGGCCTAAACTGCTGATGATGGATGAACCGTCCCTTGGCGTCGCGCCGCTGCTGGTCAAAAGCATTTACCAAACCATCGCCAACCTCAAACGCGAGGGTTTAACGATACTCCTTGTCGAGCAGAACGCGCGGGCCGCGCTTGCTCTTGCCGACAGGGGCTATGTTTTCGAAACAGGACAGATTGTTCTTGAGGGGACAAGCCGGGAGCTGAGCGATAATCCGGAAGTTCAGCGGGCGTATCTCGGCAAGGAATACCAGAGAATTGATGAGTGAGGAATATATGGGCGAGACAATTTATTACAATCCGAAGTTCGAGACAATGCCGCGCGAGGATTTAGAGCAGCTCCAGATTGAACGGCTGCAATCCACGCTCAACAGGGTCTATCGCAACGTCGCTTTCTACCAGAAGGCCTTCGACGCCAACCGCGTCAATCTTGAGAATATCAAGGACGTGCGCGCCTTGAGCGAATTGCCTTTCACAACCAAGGAAGACCTGCAAAGAAGCTATCCCTACGATATGTTCGCCGTCCCGCTGCGTAATATCGTGCGCATCCACTCGACCTCCGGCATGACGGGTAAACCCATCGTCGTCGGCTTCACGCGCGATGACCTTCGCAACTGGACCGAATGCACCGCCCGGCTTCTCGCCGCTGCAGGCCTCACCGAACACGACGTCGTCCAGATTGCGCTCGATTATAACCTTTTCACAAGCGGCTTCGGCTTCCAGCAGGGAGCCGAGCAAATCGGCGCATCGGTTATCCCCGCGTCTTTTACCGCCAGCGTTGAAAAGCAGATTGTGATAATGAGGGACTTCAAGACGACGGCGCTCGTTACCACGCCGAGCCACGCGGTCAATATCGCCGCTGGCTTGGAGGAGTTTGGTGTTCACACTGAATCACTGCATTTAAAACACGGGCTTTTCGGCGGCGAACGCTGGTCCGACCAGTTGCGCAAGCAATTGCAAAATCGGCTGCATATCATCTCTACCGATACTTACGGCCTGACCGAGATAATGAGCCCCGGCGTCGCAGGCGAATGTCACCTGCGAGATGGACTCCATATCAACGAGGACCATTTCATCGTCGAAATTATCAACCCGAAGACGCTCGAACCCGTCGGCATAGGCCCGGAAGGCGAACTGGTGCTGACGACAATCACAAAAGAGGGCTTCCCATTGATTCGCTACCGCACGGGCGATATTACATCGTTAAACCCTGAGCCGTGCGCCTGCGGCAGGACGTTTCTCCGTATGGCCAGGGTCCTGAGCCGGACCGATGACCTGATTAGCTTCCGCGGCGTGGAGTTTTTCCCCTCGCAAATCGAGCAGATTCTGCGCGATGTCGAAGGTATCAGCTCCAATTACCAGCTCATCCTCGGCCGACAGGATGGTGTTGATACCCTCGAAATCAAAGTCGAAATCTCCGACACGGTTCCCTTCCTCGATGGCTTGAAATCGGTCGAAAATATGCTCGCTCATCTGTCCAGGCGCATCAAGACAGTCCTCGACGTGGATGCCAAAATTACGCTGGTCGAGCCGAAATCCCTTCGCCATATTGACGACAAAAGCCGGGTAGTTGATAAAAGACCAGCTTAGCCGCTAAGACGCTTCGCCGAGACGAGCGAAGGTACGAAGAATTTTTAAACACATTTTTAAATAGATAAAACGCTTGGTGTCTTAGTGCCTTAGTGGCTTGTTAAAAAGATAAAGGCCTCGCGAGAGTCGCGAGGCCTTTATTCCGGTTTAATATTCGGTGTATTACTGAGGGACGACGTTGACCGCACAGGGGCCTTTTTTGCCCTGTCCGATATCGTAAGTCACCGCCTGACCTTCCTGAAGGTCGGCGTAGCCGCCCATCTTAATCTCCGAATGATGAACGAACAGTTCTTCGCCGCCTTCATCGGGGACAATGAATCCAAATCCTTTTTTGCCGTTAAACCACTTTACTTTACCTGTACTCACTGTAACTCCTCTGGCCCTTGCGGACCACAAAGCAAAACTTTGCCCCTCAATTTTTCTAAAGAGGACACTCCTGAGGGACGTTGGGGTATCCTTCCTGAATGTGGCATTATACCAGAAACATCCCTAAAGAAAACAAGAAAAATAAAAAAAACGCCCGCCCCCACGGCTACCCCTAAGGGGTGTGGGGGCCTGCTGGGCCGCCCAAAACCCTTAAGATTCCCCCGTCGCCCCCGCGTCTTGCTGCCGCAACGCCTCTACGCTTTACCCCCTCAGTTTGCTTACGCAAACAAACAGAGGGGACCGCGGCAATCTAAAATCGGGGTTTCAACCTCTTAACAGCCCGGCATAGCCCTTATTTATAGGACTAAGCCGGTTTTCCGGCCCTATTCAATACTCAGGAGGGGCAGGTCCTTCGATGATGGCCAAAGAGGTGCCGGCTGTTTATGGTCCAGGAAGCCCTCGAGTTTGCGAGCGCGGACGGGGTGCTGGAGTTTTCTTATGGCCTTGGCCTCGACCTGTCGGACGCGTTCGCGGGTAACTTTGAAGATTCTGCCGACTTCTTCGAGGGTATATGTGTAGCCGTCGCCGATGCCGTAGCGGAGTTTGATGATTTCGCGTTCGCGATACGACAGCGTTTTGAGGACCAGCTCGATTCTTTCCTTGAGCATTGACTGGGTTGCGGTGGAAACGGGGGAATCGACGGCGTGGTCTTCGATGAAATCGCCGAAGTTGCTGTCTTCGCTGTCGCCGATAGGTCTGTCGAGAGAGATGGGGTGGCGGGAGATTTTCAGCACCCTTCGTGCCTCGTCGATGCTCATCACGGCTTCTTTGGCGATTTCTTCGATGGTGGGTTCTCTGCCAAGTCGCTGGGTGAGGACCTTGCCCGCGGTTCGCAGCCGGCTCATGGTTTCAATCATATGCACCGGTATGCGGATGGTCCTGGCGTGATCCGCTATCGCGCGGGTAATCGCCTGGCGAATCCACCATGTCGCATAGGTACTGAATTTGTAACCCCTTTTATATTCGTATTTGTCAACGGCGCGCATGAGGCCTGTATTTCCTTCCTGGATGAGGTCGAGAAAGCTAAGACCTCGGTTGCGGTATTTTTTGGCGATAGAAACGACCAGACGCAAATTTGCGCTCGACAGCATTCGCTTTGTTTTTTCGTATTGCGTGAAGATGCAGTCGATAACGTAGAGACGCCTGTCAAGCTGGGCGGGAGTTTCGCAAATGAGGTCCTGAAGACCGGCAAGCTCCTGCTTCATAGCGTCGATATCTTCAACAACATAATCCTTAGTCGGCCCGGCGGCTATGATATCTTGTAACTGCCGCATCTTCATGGACATGCCGTGGAGTTTGTCCTTCATCGGGGCAATCCTGCTTGTGCGCAAACTCAGTTCTTCGAGAAGCATGGCGATACGTCGGCGGTTTCTGGTGAGGCGGCGCAGGATGGGAGCGGCCTTGGGGGAGTCGCCAAGCTGGAGGAATTCCTTTAAGAGGGTCTGGTTCATGGCAAGCAGGGCATTGATGGTATTAAGGTTCTGCGGGAGGCGTTTTTTTATAACGCTTCTGATAAGGTTTTCGGCAGTGCTGATTTTCATTGTTCTGTCGAAGGAGAGTCCCCCCTGCTGGACCTGCTGGAGGATTTCGACGGAGTTTTTGGCGCAATAGTCGTTTTCGAGCAATTTGCGTCTGAAGGCCATACGCGAAACCTCGATTTTGCGGGCGAGGGATATTTCGTTTTCCCTGTTAAGCAGGGGAATTTCGCCCATTTGCGTGAGGTATGTCCTGACGGGGTCGTCGATTCTGCGGTTCTGTTCGGCGGTGACAAGCTCTTTCTCGATGATTTTGTCTTCTTCGATGACAGTTTCTTCTTCGGCGACCGGCTCTACGGGTATTCCCGCTTCGACGGGTTCAAAGTCGTCCTCGGCAATTTCGGCGGGAGCGCCATGCTTATCGACGTCGGCCTCGTCAATCAAGCTGATGCCCATTTCATCCAGCAACACCAGTAGTGTGTCGAGGCGGGCGGGACTGACAAGTTCTTCGGGCAAATCGGCGTTCATTTCCTCATAGGTGAGGTATCCTTTTTTCTTGCCCTTTTCTATCATCACCTTTATTTTGCCTTCGGCGTCGAGGGGCATCTGTTGTTTTGGCTGCTGGGCCTGGTCGGTTCGAATCTTTCGACTCGGCTCAGAACTGGTTCGCTCGCCGCCGGCGGCGTGGTGTTTGGTTTTCTGGGCCTCAGCCGATGATTTTTTCTTTCCCACAATAAGTTTCCTTAAAAAAACTGGCTATCATCAAAATTACAAAATCAAATCATTCCCATATTTCGCGGGTTTTGTTTGGAGACATCGCAAATCAAATCGTGTTTGTTACCCGCGGTTTTGCTTTTTTGCTGTTCAACATGTTCCAGCGCGGTCAAGGCGTCTGCCAGCCGTTTGGTGAAGTTGCCTTTTCCCGCGCCTTCGTGTTCGAGGGTGGTCATCAGGCCCGCAAGTCGCGGGTCTTCGACGGCAGAGCAGATGGTTTGTATCGACGCCCGCGTTTTTTGGGAGAGGGTCTGGAAGACAGCCTGCGCTACCCGTTCGAGCGCGGGGACATCGAAGTTTTGGGGCGAGATTTTATCTTTTATGTCGTCGAACAGCGAGGGGTGCGCCAGGAGCACTTCAAGGATTTCACGCTGGGCGTTGGCGGAGAGTCCCTCACCTAAATCAAGAGGCGTATGCGAATCGTCGGTTGCGCCGGTATATGACGAAATGGTTCTCGCCCTGCTGATTCTTCGGGTCAGTTCGTTGTGTATTTCTTTGGCGTCGAGGGACATAACGCGCGACAGGTTATTAACAATGAGACCTCTTTCGATTGCGGAGATGTTGCCGGCGGTAATGGCGGTAGCGATAGCATCAAGGTATTCATCGACGGCCTGCTTTTTGCCCGCGAGGGTTGGTTGTGAGCCGAGATTGGCATTAAGGCGAGTCCATTTGAATGCGAAGACATCGGTCGCGTTCTCGATGATTTTCGCGAATGGTTCTTTACCCTGGGCGAGGAGGAAATCGCAGGGGTCTTTGCCCTGGGGGACTGACGCAATCGCGATATCGATATGAGAGCCGAGCGCGACCCCAAGGGCGCGGTTGGCGGCTTCGAGGCCCGCGGTGTCACTGTCGAAGAGGAGGACGACTTTTTTGGCGTATCTGCGCAGGATTCGTGCGTGGCCCGCGGTGAAACTCGTGCCGAGAGTTGCGACGACGTTTGAAACGCCGAACTGATGCGCCATAATGCAATCGGTGTAACCCTCGACGACAACGGCGGTATCGGATGAGACCATTTGGTGACGGGCGTGGTCGAGGCCAAAGAGCGAGTTGCTTTTGTCGAAGATGGCAGTTGTCGGCGAGTTGATATATTTCGCAACGCTTGCCCCGGCGGAGCCCTTTGGCGAAGACGGGTCGCCTGAGAGCGTTCTGCCGCCGAAGGCGATGATTTTGCCCGTAGCGTCGGCGATAGTGAACATCAGGCGATTGATGAATTTATCGGATAGCGATGAGCCGGCTCCGACAACAAGCCCCGCTGCCAAAAGCAATTTATCCGGGATTTTCTTTTGTCTGGCCGCTGCCAGCAAATCGTTATCAGCCCCGATTGCGAGACCAATTTGCCAGTTCTTAACGCTTTCATCCGAGAGTTGTCGTTCGGTGACATATTTTCTCGCGTCTTTGCCTTTTTCGGGATGAGCGAGATTCGCTGCGAAGTATTTGGCTGCCCAGGCGTTGACGCGTGCAAGGTCGTTGGGGTCAGCCTCGATACTCGATTCTCGATGCTCGTTGCTCGCGCGTGGTCTGAGTGGTTCGATTTTTATACCTGCGCGGTCTGCCAGACGCTGGAGGGCCTGCGGGAAAGTGAGGTTTTCTCGCATCTGGATGAATTTGATGACGTCGCCGCCCGCGCCGCAGGCGAAGCATTTGAAGATTTGCTTTGTTGGGTTAACGTTGAAACTTGGCCGATGATCTTCGTGGAAGGGACACAGGCCTAACATTTCCCGGCCCTTTCGTTTGAGCGCAAGGTGCTCGCCGATGACATCGACGATGTCATTGGCCTGCTGAATGCGCGAAATTAAGCCGGTGTCGAAAGTTGGCATAGCAAGGAAACCCTAAATCCTAAATCCGAACCCCTAAAAAAAATCCACCCCGCCTGCTGCGGATAAATTTCGTAAAACAACAAAACCCCGCAACGAATCTGCCGAAGGCGGACAAGTTGTGGGGATAAACACAAATTGATTATTGCACTATATTATAGGAGGCAATCGCCAAAAGTCAAGTTTTGACCAAAAATAGGGTTTTCAATACTAAAAAACACGGTTGATTAACAATTGGACACTTGTGGCAACAGGACAACGCCGTTGCGATTTGAACCACAGATTACAAAGAGAACACAGATTGTTTATGTTTAGCCCGGCAACTTTATTGCCGGGTAATAAAACTTGGCGGATTTACCCACCAAACAAACGGCGGGTAAACTTCGCGTCAATTGCGGATTTTATGGCGAAGCGCAGGGCTGGCAAAAATGGGGATGGGCTTGGTTTTCTAATTATTTACATCTGGCACTTTTTTATCTACCAGTTTTAGTGGGCCAACCTCTTGCCAATCTAACCAGATTCCATCTTGTTTTGGGGTATCCAAGATATAAAGTGTTTTCTCAACCGTCCTTGCCTTAGAATCAAAAGATGAACATATAAATTTATCCCCGTATATCCTCAAAACAACAAACGGCTTAGGTTCTTTGATTACGAAAAACCCTTTCTGCTCCCGCGCTTCTGCCATACCTGCCCAATTCGCAAAAACATAAAACAGAGGTATGGCAATGACCAAATACAAAGTAATCGTTGCACTCCTTTTATATGTAATTAAGTCCCAAATGCTTGCAAATTCCATCTGTTTATACTTTTCTTCCTGTGCCTCCATTTTTTGATAATATGTTCCTTTTCCTCGTTGTCCAATAAGCGGGGCAATAAACTCCTTAAGAAGTATATATATAGGCCAACTTAGAATTGCTCCCAACACTTCCATACGCCACGAAGTATTTCTGTAAATATAAAAGACTGCAGCACAGAACAAAACCGAAGGTGTCAAACGTATAATAGCACGAAAAATTACACTTCTCTTTTCCCTTAACTTTTCCCTTAAAAGTAGATACCCAGTATTCACATAAACGATAAAAATCAACATCATTGCAGCAAGCCAAAAAATAGACAAGAAGATGCTTATTAAATTAAGTTTGATTAACTGCACTGGTATCCCAAAATAGTCTGCATATCCCTTTTCATAGGCAAAACCCAGCAAATACCCGCCTATTGATAAAACTCCTACCCCAAGACTGCTTTTCAGCCAAAATACAACATCGGATTTTTCATTTCCTTCGACCATGTTTGTTTTTCATCCTGCCATAATTCATCTTATTTCTCGCTTCTAAATTCTACCGACAAAACCTGCCCGAATACAACCGAAATCCGCCTTTCGCGGGAGTAACCCTGCCATAAATAGCAGGGCTAAATTTTATAAGGAACCAGTGCAAATCCCGTGTTAATCCTCCTTCGCCAATGCTACAGAGGACAGGGCAAAATCCAAAAATCTTAAAAAATTTTTATTCCTTGCGGCATAAGGACTTACCGATTTAGGGCAGAACAAAATTACCTGAAAAACACGCAAATTCACCCTATATATAGAGGGACCTTGTTCCTCTGCTGGGCCGGCAGCACTGCCGGATCGGCAAGGTAGCAGCCCAGGATAGGGCAGTAGCAGCACAGCAGTGCAAGCATTTCGGGATAGATATCCCAAGTTTCACGCCTTGTGCGCAAGGCAAATCAAAACAATTTTCGTTTTGTGTTTTGTTGTTTGTTTTAAATTTGAAATTTGGGATTTCTTTGAAGAGAGGATTGATTATGTCTGCACAACTAATAATAAAAGTTCCGAACTGGCTTGACTTTCTTTTCACCTGCCCCCTTCTCGCCTATCGCCTTCTCCGTTACGGCTACACCTTCCGCAGAATCTACCTCGACGAAGGGCTGTGGACAATCGTGGACCCGCAGGATTACTACGGCTATGGCTGTTTCAAATGGTGCCTCGATGGTCACGACGGCAAATTCTATGCCGTCAGGGGTGCGAGAGTCGGCTCCGACAATACAAAAAAAGTGCGTTTGCATAGGGAGATTATCAATGCGCCCAAAGGACTTTTTGTTGACCACCAAAATGGCGATTCCCTCGACAATCGCAGGGCCAATCTCCGCATCGCGACTCGCTCACAAAATATGCAAAATACGCATAGGAAAAACAAACACAAAACTACGTCGCAATTTGTCGGCGTTTGGTTGGAAAAAGGCAGAGGCATGTGGTGCTCAAAAATTACCTCTAATGGAAAGATTATTTTCCTGGGCAGATTTGTCAACGAAATCGACGCCGCCCGTGCTTACGACCGTGCCGCTATCAAGTATCACGGCGAATTCGCAAGGTTGAACTTTCCGGAAGTCGTTACTCCATCATGAGCTTGTCGAAGGGCTACGGAGTGCAGACAAAAGAAAAACCCCGCCACTTGCCAAGGGCGAAGATGGCGGGGCTAAATATAAAACGAATCGTGTAACCGCCACTACGTTATCTCACGGGACAAATGCTTTTAAACAGTTCCATCGGCATACCCATAACGTTTGTCATACTGCCTTCAATGTGGTCAACGAAGGGGTCATCGTTTTCCTTAATCGCATAGGCGCCAGCCTTATCACACCAGATGCCGCTTTTGATGTGCCCGGCAATCTGGGCATCAGTCAGTTTCTTCGGGTAAACAACCGTCGTCTCGGCCTCGACAATTTGCAGATTGCGTGATTTACAGATAAGAGCGAGGCCTGTGATTACCTTGTGGGGTTTGCTGAAGAGCATTCTCGTAATTTCTTCGGCGTGCCGGGCATCGCGGGGTTTGCCGATGATTTGGCCTTCAAAATCGACGACGGTATCAGCACCGATGATGATTGAATCGGGGCACTTTTCGGCGACATCGTTTGCTTTGGCGAGGGCTAATTGTTTGGCGTATTCGGCGGGAGCGATATTTTCAGTTAGGAAAACAGATTCATCGATTTGTGAAACGACGACGGTGAATTTGTAGCCGGCGTCCGTGAGGAGTTGTTTACGCCGAGGGGAGGCGGAGGCGAGAATCAGGGGTAAACGTTCAATGTCCAATATCTAATATCCAGTAATGAAGTGGTTATTTGAGCTGAATGGGGTAGACGATTTTTCGGCAGAAGGTGAGGTATTCTTTTTCTATTTTATAGAACGGAGCATTATCTCGACCTGATTCGTTCTTTTTCACAGTCGATTCCTGGCCGGCGATATAACGTTCAAACAATATTTTGCCCACGGAGCTATTCCAGCCGACGGTGAGGGGGATATTTCTGTCGGCGGCGATTCTGACATCCTGTTCAGCCAGGGGCCACTGGCCATTAAGGCCGTCGAAGAGGAGTTTTTGATATTTGGCAAGGTGTTTGCCGTAATCATCTTCGCGGAGGAAGCGGACGAGGGCGTATGCCTGGCTGTAGAAGGCGGCAACGGCATCGTCGCCTTCGGTTACGACTTCGCCGGGATTGAGGGTTATGAGTGCCTTGAGAGGGATAACGTTATTTTTGAGGAAGGTTCTTTTGAGCGAGCCGAGGCGATAGCCATTGCGGTCGGGCGTAAAGACAAAGAACCCCTTGTCGTATTCGGATATTTCGAACTGCATCGCGATGCCTTCGTCGAGCCAGCTCGGCAGGCGGTATTTGAAAAGGCGGGAGTTGAACTGGTGCCAGCCCTCGTGGCCCAAGCTCGAGAAGGTTCGTTCGCGGCCAATGTTATACGCAACGCACGCGCCGTTGAGATAATACGCTCCGGCCTTGATTTTGAGATACATCGGCGCCTGTGGGCCGGTGAAATCTGTTGTGAAGGCCTCCCACTGCTGCCGGTTGGCGAAGAGATAAATTGTGAAAAGGGCGGAGGTTTCGATTGGTTTTGGGAGCTGGCTTTGATAGCCGCGATAGGCGGACTCGACGAAGCCGGGGACTTGCGAGAGCATCAGGGGTTCAAGGAGCGTTGTGTAAATTTCGTAGTGGGCGGTGGTGAGTTTAAGGCCCGTACCGAACTGGCTTTCCCATAAGTCGATTGCTTTGAGGGCGGGGAGTTTTTGTTTTTGCAGGTAGGTTGTCATACCTGTGGGTGTATTTATGTCGGCGGCGTGTGATACACCGGCGAAAGAAAAGCAACCACAGATTGCACAGATTATACTGATTATTTTCATATATCTTTGAAAGGTGCGCCGAAGACCTCGGCGGAGAAGAGGAATACTTCTGTTTTGGGGTCTCGCCACGCGTCTTCAGGCAAGCCCGCCTTGTGGGAGCAGCAATAGGAGAGGAATTCTTCTTTGCTCCAGCCCGTTTCCGTAGCGACCTGGGGCAGGAAGCAACCTGAGAGGTAACCTTTTTTTATATATATGCCGTCAACGCCAAGGCGAAGGGAAAGGGGGTCGGTGGTTTTTTTCAATGGGGACAGAACGGATATTTCGATATCGAGGTTGGGCAGGTCGTCGAGGGTAATTGGATTGTCGAAAAAGCGGGGGTCGGATGTGACGGAGGCCTTTGCCATTTCGACGACCATATTTACGAGCGGTTCGTCGGCGGTGAACTGGCCGATGCAGCCGCGAAGCTCGTCGCCTGTTTTGAGTGTGACGAAGCAGCCGAGGTGAGTGGCGAGGTCAGGGTCATCGGCTTCGACTACCGGGACGCGTTTGCTTGTGATAACGGCCTCGACGGTATCACGAGCGACTTTGAGAAGTGCGTGTTTCTGTACCTTATTCATACTAAGGACCAATCACTGTTTTTTGGCGCGTCGTTTTTCTCTTATGACTTCAATGACAGCGGGCATAATCGAAAGAATGATAATCGCAATAATGACCCACTCATAGTGTTTTTTGACAAAGGAGATATTGCCGAAGAAGTAGCCGCCGAAGATAAAGAGCGTAACCCAGGCCAGGCCGCCTACGACGTTGTAGGAGAAGAACTTCATATAAGTCATTTTGCCAACGCCTGCTATGAAAGGGGCAAAGGTTCGGACGATTGGGACGAATCGGGCGAGAACGATGGTTTTTGCGCCGTATTTTTCATAGAAGCCGTGTGTGCGGTCAATATGTTCTTTTTTGAGGAACCATTTACCCTGGTGTCTTAAAATGACATCGCCGAAATATTTGCCGACGGCGTAATTTGCGCTATCGCCCAGGACAGCCGCAATTGCAAGGACAACAAAAAGCGAGGCGATTTCGAGAGAGCCGGTTGCGGCGAGGGTTCCCAACGCGAAAAGTAGAGAGTCGCCGGGGAGAAAAGGCGTTACGACAAGTCCCGTTTCGGCGAAGATTATGAGAAAGAAAATCGCGTAACACCACAGGCCGTAGTTTGCTATGAAGCCTTTAATGTGCTCAATATCAAGATGCCGGACAAAATCAATTAAATAGGTTATCATTTCCATCCTTCTAACGATATGAAAAACCGGCTATAATGTCAACCCTGAAGCATCCGGAGACAAAAGATATGATAGCGAGCAAACAGTTTACAAAAGCAGGCAATGGTTTGCTGGTGAGAGCACCGGGGAAAACCAATCTTTCGCTGCTTGTTGCGGGCAAAAGGCCTGATGGGTATCACGAGCTGGAAACCATAATGGCGAAAATCAACTGGTATGATGAGATACTGATTGAGCCGGGGAGGAAAAAAGGGATTGAGCTGATTTGCAAAGGACCATACGAGGTGCCGGCGGGAAAGGACAATCTGGTTTATAAGGCGGCGAAGTTAATACTTGGAAAAGTAAAAAGGAAAAAGGAAAAAATAAAAAGGAAAGAAAAATCAAGGGAGCGGGGGGCGGGTGTGAGGATAACGCTGACGAAGAATATGCCGGCGGGGACAGGATTGGGATCAGGGAGCAGTGACGCGGCGGGGACATTGATGGGTATCAACAGGTTTTTGAAGCTGGGATTCAGCAAGAAAAAGCTTATAGAGCTGGCGGCTAAATTGGGCAGCGACGTGGCGTTTTTTTTAGGCGGGCCGCTGGCAATGTGTACCGGAAGAGGGGAAAAAGTAAAAAAAATAGACAAATGTGAATTTGGGGTATTGTTGATTGTACCCGACGTAAATGTTTCCACACAAAGGGTTTACGCAAATTATCGGCACGATTCGGCGAAATACGAACGGCTGCACAAGGAAATAAGTGGGTATATTAAGAAAAAGAGGATTGATTTAGTTTGTGAATTGTGCGCAAATATGCTTCAGGAAAGTTGCTTCGAGTTGAATACGAAACTTAGAGAGTTGAAAAAGAGGATTGAGCGAGCAGGAATCAGGCCCTTATGTCTGAGCGGGAGTGGTTCATCGATGTATTGCGTTATTAACAAAGGCAATGAGGAAAGAATTAAGGCATACCGAAATAATTCCGTTGCGAGTAAGCTTGCACGAGATTTTAGTTTCAGGAGCATAATTGTAAACAACAACAGTTGGTAGCTAATTTAGTGAGGCACAAGTATGCAAATCAGCGAAGTTAGAGTCAAGCTAATAGAGAACAAGGACGACAGGTTGAAAGCGTTTTGCTCGGTAACGATGGACAATGAGTTTGTGGTGCGTGATATAAAGATAATCGAGGGGACCAACGGGTACTTTGTAGCGATGCCGTCAAGAAAGATGAGCGACCATTGCGAGAAGTGCGGCGGGAAGAACCATCTTCGGGCGAAGTTCTGCAACAACTGCGGAGCTGGGCTTCCTGATGACCGGGCAAGGAAGGATATTAAAGGCAGGATGAAGTTGCACGCTGACATAGCGCATCCGATAAACGCCGATTGCAGGAAGAAGATTCAGGACAAGGTAGTGGCCGCGTTCACGGAAGAGTTGGAGAGGTCGAAGCAGCCAGGGTATAAGCCGGTGGAAATGGATGAGCCGGATGACGAAGTTCCAGAGATAGTGACGTAGTCGGGAACACGGCGCAGACGACCAGATATAATGGCCGCCAATATTAGAAATCGACAGTTCCGTTAAATTAGGAACTGCTAGAGCAGCCGGGCGCGGTGGGGTAAACCCGGCTGTTTTTTTTAGATTTTCAAGTCGTCGAGCACCTTTTCCAAGGCGAGGTCTAACCGTTCGGTAAGGTTGTATCTACCTTCGGTGAGTTGTTGGCGGACATTAAGAACCTTTTGCTTTCGGACTTCAGGCATTACGGCAATCTTCTTTAACACCTGGCCGAGTGGGGTGCTGTTCATATTGTCGAGAATCTGTTCCATAAGCAGATCATCATCTGCCATCAGGTCATCAAATACGGATTCGACAAGTTCACCGTCGGCGGGTTCAAGGTTGAACCGCTGGTTTGCAAGCCAATCATTACTAGTAAAATCGGACATCACTATTACCTTGTCTGTCAGGCCACAGGCGAAAATTTCCATCTTTTCGACCATAAGCTATCAACCACTATATCTTGTATGTCCCATAATCCTTTTTGGGACCCCAATCTTGTTTACAGTGTTGTTATCGACAACGGTACCTTAAAAACTTTAGCGAATGCGAGGGCAAGATGTAGTTTTGCTTAACCATTTGTAAAACCGGGGATTACGTTCGTTTTTGGCAAAAAAAACGGGTATCAATACTGAAAATCGCACAAAAAAAGTAGAAATGGCTGGTTAAATATCATCTAAAATGAGGAGACGGCTAAGGTTTTTGAGCAGAAAGACACACACTATATGTAGTGGTTGTGTCTGAAGCCGAAAAATATAGGTTTCAGGGGGTAACCCCGTAGATTTTTCCGGACCCTTCTTCGCTAAAGCTACGAAGGGCAGGCCTTGGCACAGGAATTACCCCTAGGCAGGCCTGGGGCTAAACAATAGGCGCGGTAACCCTCACCTTACAAAATTGTTTTAACATGCGCGCGAGATTTTTTCATAATGCGTATTAAGGGTTATTAGCGGCGGAGATGGCGTCGGTTAGGGTAATGGTGCCTTCGTAGAGGGCACGGCCGACAATGGCGCCTGCTGCGCCGAGGGAGGCAAGTTTCCTGATATCCGGGATGGTTGTAACGCCTCCTGAGGCGACGACGGGCACCGAAACGGTGTGGATGAGGACCTTAGTTCTTTCGAAATTAGGCCCGGCAAGCATACCATCCTTGGCGACGTCGGTGTAAATTATTGCGGCTATAGGCAACACAGCGGCCTCACGGGCAAGTTCGAGCAAGGACTTGGGATGTTCATCATACCAGCCGCCGGTAACGACGTGCGAACCTTTCGCGTCGAGACCCAGGGCGACTTTGCCGGGGAAACGTTTAGTCATATCGCTGAACCACTCGAAGTCGTTGACCGCCTGAGTGCCGATGATTACCCGCTCGATTCCCAAATCAAGGAGCGCCTTTATATCCCGTTCAGTTCGGAGTCCGCCGCCCACCTCGATTTTGAGCTTTCCCAACGCGGCTATGGCGGAGATGATGTCGGCGTTTACGGGTCTGCCTACTTTAGCGCCGTCGAGGTCAACAATGTGGACCCATTGGGTACCTTGTTCGATAAATTCCTGCGCCTGTTTAACGGGGTTGTCCTGATAGTTAATCTGTCGATGGTAGTCGCCCTGAATGAGACGGACGCACTTGCCGCCGCGAAGGTCGATAGCTGGTATGATATACATTGTTTCGTCCTTCAAAAAATTAAATCAGTCTATCCGGGAAGCAATCCGCCTGTGGCGGATAAAGCCCCGCCCTACCTATCTATTTGTCACCGGTTTGTTTTCTTTTATATTATTAGCTTTTGGGAAAGTAAACGAAGGTTTTTGCTTAAACAGGGCATATCCAAAATCGAGCATCGTGTCATTGCCGAGTTTGGAGATTTTGGGCGGCTCTAAAAAGAAATTGACGATGAACCCCTTGACTCTGCCTATGTAGCTGTTCGGTTTCGACGCCTTATTGACGGATACCACTTCGATACCCATTTTGGGCTCGCCATCGCATTTTTTGAACGTGAGCGTGGCCACGCGAGCGATTATCTCATTATATTTGTTCTCGTATTTATACTGCCCTTTTTCAGGTTTTACGCTATAGAGCCCGATTGTAACGGGGCTTTTTTGACCCCTGATATTGAAACATAAATCTACCTGGGTAACGGTTTCTGTGTCACCATTTATCGTTCCGGTGACGTTGATGCGTCCCATTCCTTCACCTTCAAACTTGATATAATCAAGGCCATTAGTCAGGGGAGCGCCCTTTTTCAACTCGGGAAGATACATTGCCATTACACCCTGAGTATCAAGGATATTATTGAAAAAGCCCTTTCCCCGCATCTCAAATTCGCAGGTTACGTAAAAGGTCTTATCGGTGATTTTTTTGTCGTAGGAGGCAATCCATGCCTGCTGCTGGTTATTGGGGCTGGTTTCCCTTTCAACAAGGGTCGGAGCGATAAGCGGAATAAAATACATAAAAGAGGCAGTGGGGTTTTTGGCGGGCGTGCTGCTGTTGTAACTCAAGGCAATGGTGGGGCCGTTGTGGTCGTTAATGTCCGGCACCGGTTTGGGTTTGGCGTCGCGTCCGCTCGCGGGGCTGTTGGGGTCGGCGCATATCCCGATGCTGGCAGTTAAAAGCAGCGTGCAAAAAACGGGAATTACAAACAAACATAACCATCGTCGGCACATCAAAATTTTACCTCTATTTTTCCAATAAGCGTTCACAGATTACCCCAAACAGTGAATGTATCAGCCGGAGGGATTTTAGGGCAACGCCGGCTTATTTTCAATGGCTTTCTCGCCGGTGCTATTGTTCTTGCAATTTTGCGCGCGAAAATGTATCGTTTTAGTGGTTTTCGGAGAGGTGTCGGAGCGGCTGAACGAGCCGGTTTCGAAAACCGGTGTGCTCTTTATTGAGTACCGCGGGTTCGAATCCCGCCCTCTCCGTTTTTTGCGATTTCAACCCGGTGCCTTCGATTTAGTGTTATTGGAAAACGGTGTAAATGCGCATTGGATTAGGACAATTTGACGCGGTGGTTGGAGACCTTGATGGTAATGCTGAGAGGATGCGGGAGATTTACGGGCAGGCGGTCGAAAAAAAGGTTGATTTGCTTGTGTTCCCGGAACTGGCGGTTTGCAGTTATCCGCCGGAGGATTTACTGCTAAAGAAACATTTTCTGGATGATAATCGGCAGGTCGTGGAGAAACTCGCGAGGAGGTGCCCGGATATAACAATAGTCGCCGGTTTCGCGGATTATTACCGCGGCAAAACTTACAACGCCGCAGGGGTGTTACGGAACGGACGGCTGGCAAATATTTATCGCAAGGGTCTTTTGCCCAACGAGGGTGTTTTCGACGAGCCGCGGTATTTTGAGCCAGGCAACAAGGCGATGATTATCACACTGGACGGTTTGAATATCGCTATAACGATTTGCAGGGACATATGGGATATTGAGTGGCTTGGCAGGTTCCTCAAGGGCGCGGGGCAAATCGATACGCTGCTGAATATATCGGCGTCGCCCTTTCATCTTGGAAAAATCAGGACGAGGGAGAACATAGTCCGCGATTGCGCGACACGGTTCAAGTGCCCGGTCGGCTACTGCAATCTTGTCGGGGGGCAGGATGAACTTATTTTTGACGGGCGGAGCATGTTCGCCGACGCGGCGGGTAAAATCGTCGCGATGGCCAAGGCGTTCGAGGATGATTTGCTGATAGCGGATATTACAAAGAAAGGCAAAACGGTCCGCGTCGAGCCGCAGCCAGACAACAGTGGGGCCGATATTAGTTTACTCGAAGAGGCATATCGTGCCCTTGTGCTTGGCACAAAAGATTACGTTCGCAAGAACGGATTCAGCAAGGTGCTGATAGGATTGAGCGGGGGAATTGACTCGGCGATAACCGCGGCCATCGCGGTTGCGGCGCTGGGCGCCGAAAACGTAACGGGAATCACGCTGCCGTCGAAATTCAACAGCGCTGAGACAATCAGCGACGCAGAAAAATGCGCAAAAAACCTTGGTATTAAATTTATGACTATCCCAATCGGCTCTGTCCTGGAGCAATTCAACGGTTCGCTCGAAAAAGTTGACGGCTGGGACAGCAAGGGGCTTGCCTATGAGAATTTACAGGCGAGAATCCGAGGTACAATTTTGATGTCGCTGAGCAACCAGTTCGGGGCATTAGTTTTGACTACCGGGAATAAAAGCGAAATCGCGGTAGGTTATACGACACTTTACGGGGATACGGCGGGCGGGTTCGCGGTCATAAAAGACGTGTTCAAGACGATGGTTTACAAACTCGCGAAATACATCAACGAAATAAACAGCCGGGAAATCATACCGAAAAGCGTTATCGACAGGGTGCCGACCGCGGAATTGCGTCCGAATCAAAAAGACAGCGATTCACTTCCTGAATATGACCTGTTAGACAAGATTCTCAAGGGGTACGTTGAAGACGATAAATCGGCCCAGCAGTTGATTAAGGAAGGTTTGCCCAAAGAGGCGGTGAGCAGGGTAATTCGTATGGTTGACCGCAACGAATACAAGAGGAGACAGTCGCCGCCTGGGGTGAAAATCACGCCCAAGGCGTTCGGGAGGGACAGGCGTCTGCCGATTACAAACCGTTACAATCACGGCAACGGTTTGAAGTAGGCCCGCCCGGATTACTTTGTCGGCGTTTTGTCCGGTTTCGGCAGATTTGCTTTAAGCACAGTAACAATAGCGCGGGCAAACTGCACAGTCGCCGACGAATCGTTTGCGGTTATGATGTGCCCATCTCGCTCAACGGCAGAGCCGGTGAATTGTGCCCCGGCTTTTTTCATTTGTTCCCGCTGCTGGAGCAGGCCGGTGGCCCGGATACCCCGCAGGACGCCGGCGTTAGCCAGAATCATCGGGGCGGCACTTATCGCCGCGATGACTTTGTTTCTGGCAGAGGCCTCCCGGACGATACGAAGAGCGACAGGATTATTGAAATAATCAGCAGCACCGGGGCCGCCAATAAAGACCACCGCTTCATAATCCTCGACCTTCAAGCTATCGAGGGTAATCTCCGAGGCGACAATACCGCCAAATGCCCCCTGTATAACCCCAATCTTTGAGCTTGCGACAACAGGGGCGATACCCGCCTCATTCAAAATTCGCTGGGTCTCAAAAAGTTCGACATCGGCAAACTGGGCGGCAGGAACAATCAGGACGGCCTTTTTTGTGATTTGGACGGCGGGCTGTGATTGGTCCTGAGATTTTTGCTGCACAAACGGATGACCTACGCAGACAATTAACAGCGGCTCAAGCTCGGCGGGCAATTCGCAGACCCTGGCGACATTTCTTGTTTCAAAATCGCCAACAGGCATCGAAGCCAGTCCCAGCGATACGGCCTGCAGCTGGATATTCCCGGCAACGTGGCCCGCCTCGAGCTGCATCAATTTCTGGGCTTTATTGCCGTATTTGACTGCGACCTTTCGGGCGGAGCCGGCGATTACGATATCACACGCCGCATCTTCGACCGATCCCAGTCCTGAAGCCGCGGCAGAGAGTTGCTTTCGCAGGTCGAGGGAGGAAATCTGCTTAAGCGAGTGCCCTTCGGGGTTATAAATGAATACGCCCTCCGGCGTGACCAAATAAAGCTCTATAGGATGCAAGTCCCCCGCCGAGGGCGCGGCGCGAAGGCCTTGCTGCTTGTCGGTTATACCCTGGCCGGCCCAGGCCAATTGTCCAATTTGAGCATAATTGAGCGGCGTGTCGGCAAACTGGCGAACGCTTCGCCGCATATTGATTACGGTTTCCAAGCTTACCGGCCCGGCCCTGTTCGGCTCAGGAAGCTGAATCACTTTCAAGTCACCTGTCCGAGTTCGTCTCGGAACCTCGCAAAACGCAGGCAACACTGCGGCGAGCAGAACAGCCAAACAGCAACCAGCCATTAGCATTCGGCCTGACATTTGAGAATCTTTAAGCCATCTCATAACTTTGGCCCTCCAAATTTTAATCGAACAAGGTTTCTAACCTGCGCTGCCCGCCGGTTCATTTTCCCCATACTTGTAAATAAGATGAAGGTTTCGCACATAAATCAGGGTGTTGAGCGAAAAACCCAGCATAAAGATGGGATTTTTAATGTGTATCGAATAAGCGAGCAAAATACAACTGCCCACAATGGATATATACCAGAATAGTATGGGCACATGAGAGCGTTTTTTATATTCGCTAACCAGCCACTGGAGAACGAATCTTGCGGCAAAGGTAAATTGGCCTATGAGGGCAATCGTGGCCCAGAAAGGGTCGCCGACTATCTGCTCCATAACCGCGGATTTAAAAAACTCTACAACTGAATGTAACATAACATTGCTCCTATGTTAAATATCTCCTTATTGATAATTGATGATTGATAACTGATAATCGATTATTATGACCGTCGCGGGCAAATTATCAATTATCAATATTCAATAAAAATCAGAGGTGGTTGTGGGGCCGACTGGCAGGCAGAAAAAAACAATCGTAGTTTCAGTACTTTACCTGATTACGCTGTTTACCTTTACGCATATACCGATACCCCAAGTGGTTTACCAGGCAAACGTATCTGATAAGTGGCTTCACTTTCTGGCATATATGAACCTGTTTTTTCTGCTGTGGTTTTCCATCAATCCCGACAAGAAAGCAAACTGGCTTAAATGGGGAACATGGCTGATTTTTTTGGGGGCTGTCATCTCCGGAGCGGCCGATGAATTAACGCAGCCATACACGGGAAGAACATGTGATATTCTGGATTTCGTGGCCGATGCGGAGGGGATATTTGCAGGATTGGTTATATTTACTTTTCTGACATTCTGGCCGTCATTGCTGGCGGTCTGGGCAATATCAATTTTCGGAGTGGCAACGCTTATAAGCGCCGACCTGTCAAAGGTAGCACCTACTTTAGATACTGTTTATCACGTCCTTGCTTATGCCGGCTTCACATTGATATGGACGCAACTGATTAATCTTTACCTCTCGCCCAAAACGATAATCCGTCGATTGTTGCTGATAATGAGCTTGCCTCTTGGCCTGATGTTTTTTGTGAAGAGCTCGTCGATGCTTTTTGGCAGGTATTTTACAACAGCGGAAATGCTGCTTTCAGGAAGCGCAATCATCGTTGCTGCAATAGCAACGTGCTTATTCGCGAGAAAGCGGTATCAAGAACCTTTTCTGGCAAAGGGGGTATAAAGTGGGTCGCCAATCAGCATCATTTGCCAGGAGCAAAACGGCTGTGTGCGATAAAACGCCTCTACGAGGCATTTGCCTTCTATTAATTCAAGGAAGAACTCCTCGGGGTCCGGGAACGCGTTGAGATATGGTTCCGCCACAGGGCCAAAAGTCGCGGTAACGCCGTGAATCAGCATTGAAGGACACCATTCTGTGCTGTTTGGGTCTCTAAGGTCAATCGCCTCAAAACTGGCGATATGAGCCCCTATCGCGCCATCCACGAAATCGAAGGAATCGACGTATTTTTTCAAGCTGTACCAGCCACAGTAAATCGTCGTTTGGGGACAACTGTGCGGCTCAAAGAGCTTTTCGGTTCGTTCCTCCCTGACCTGCAAAGTCGTGCGAAAACGCAATAAAACCGCGAGGTTACGCAGCTTCTGGTCAAAACTGCCAAAAGAGCCGGGCTGTTTGTCGTCGGGGATTCCGCGAGAGTCAATGTAAGCAAAACCGTGCAGGCCGGTTTTTTCGGCGTATATCGCCTTATCGATTAGTCCGCGGGCAATCTGCGGGGAGGGGCCGTCGAGGCGTGACACCATAACTGTTAGAATTAAACCTTCGAGATACCTGCTATGCCTGTTCAACTGATTTGGCTGCCAGCGATAAAGCTCATAAGGGCTGAACAATACCATCGACAACTCATTGTCAACGCTCGCCTCGGTTTCCCTGCCTGAAATCCAGTCAATTTCGACTTTTACCCTGTCAAGCTCCTTCCTGATTCTGGCATTCACATCCGCCGGCTGCGAATCTTTGAGCTGTTTTTCATATTGCCCGGCGGTTGTCTCGAGTTGTTTTAGGTACTCCTGCTGTTCTTTGAGGGGACCGCGAGGACCTACTTTGTACGGCACGCCGTAAGTTGTAAGCAGGCATCTGATCGGCTGTCCTGTTATTTGGTCAGCTAAGCGTTTTCGAACCGGCTCGGCTATGTTTTTGTTGTAATCATCGCGGCTAATCGAATCAGCAAGGTTTTTGCCGAGAGGCAGAGCCAGGATATTTTCTTTTGGAATATTGCGCCGCTGACAATAGTACTGCCCCAAATCCGCCGACGCCTCAATATCCCCGTTGACGATAACGAGAATCTCGTTTGGCTCCAACGCCGAAGCAATCGTGCAAAATACCAGAACAAGCACTATCGCGGAGCCAGTTAAATATCTTCTAACCAATGATACCTCTCAAGCGGAAACGCCCTGATGGCGAGCAAGGGCTTCAAGGGGCCTTGGGGCCATGTTCGCTGGCAATGTTTTTTAGCTCGTCGGCAGTAGGGGATATTATTTCATCCTGTTTGAACATATAAACGCCCGCCGGATAATCACCGATATTAGGAATGAGTTTCTGTCCTTTGCAAATGGCAATCAACTTGGCGGGAAAATCGGCTCCGCACAAGTGAGAACAAGGATACCCGCCGCCAAAACGAGGATTTATTTCGAGCAACACGGGCCCATTATTTCCAGTTCTTACATCCACATCCGCCGGCCCAAATATAGGAAACGCCCGGGCTATTTTCATACCCAAATCTATAAGCTTTTTCTCGTTGACGCTGATCGCCTTGTCGGTTTCGCCCGCCCGCATCGCCAGTTTCAGCTTACAGAAAACGCTTACGGGTTTGAAATCGCCGTCGCAGAAAATGTCGTAGCCGTATTCGTCACCAGAGATAAATTGCTGAATCACAGGCACCGGGCAGTTTCTAAACGCCAATTGTAATTCATCTTCGTTGCGACAATTATAAACATACATCGAGGCGCTCCCCCTTCGCGGCTTTACCATTACCGGCCAGGAAAATTTCCCCGACAAGACATGCTCAAGGGCATCTTCTATAGTCGTAACTGTTTCAGGAACCTCGATACCAGCCTGTTTCGCACAAAGATAGGTCTGGTACTTGTCAAACGCGATTTCTATCGTTCTCCGGGGTGAAACCACCGCCATAACGCCGTTGCTGCGGAATTTGTCATACTCAGCCGCCAGAATCTCCAACTCAGGGTCTATCAGCGGCACGACCATATCTATCTTGTTTTTCCTGCACAGAGCGAGGAGTTTATCGGCGTAGCCCGCTTCCCCTACCCTGGGCAACAGCACAACATGGTCGCAATATCGAAATGCAGGGGCATAGGAACTGCTGTCTGCACCCCATACCTCGCCGGCGTTCCCCACTGCCTGCTTGAAGTACTTTACCAGATAACCACGTCTCCCAACGCTGGAAAGCAAAACACGCATTTATGATTCGTCCCCTGCATTATGCATAAATCTGGACTGTTAGACGCATTTGGCGGCTGTTTATTGCAATTTCCCACCCAGCAACCACCACATACCAATCTGCCCGCGGATTATATATCAAAATCGCATAATGTCCAAAGGGTTTTTTCTGGACAAATCAGCGTAAAACCGTAGAATTCGACTCCCAGTAATGTGTTGAAAGAGGATTTGGCACAAATAATATGTTAAATGACTTTCTGGGACCCAAAAGACCGCTCGAATGGACCGTTCAGTTTTGGCCTGTGTTCGTAGCGTCCTTTGCCTGTGCAGTGGCTGCTACCTGGCTGTGCAAAAGTATCGCACTGCGGTTGAATATCGTTGACAAACCCGACAACCTCGTTAAGACGCATAAAAAGCCGGTTGCCTACTTGGGCGGCGTAGGGGTTCTGGTCGGTTTTTCCGTCGGCATATTGTGCGGTGTTTATCTCATCCGTGGACACAACCTCCTGCCGGATATGATGCGGTGGCTTTTTGGTGTTCTCGCCGGTGCTGCTATTGCCTGTTTCGTCGGCGTTCTGGACGATATTTTTGATATCAGCCCCGCACAGAAGGTACTCGGCCAGACCATAGCTGCATTAACCCTTTTGCTGGCGGGTATCTGGCCGGATTTTAGTGAAATTGTCGCGCCTTTTGGTTTTCAGATGTCTGATAGCATCGAGATAGCAATCGGTATTCCGGTCGTTATTTTTTTTGTTCTTGGCACCACCAACTCGCTGAATCTGCTCGACGGACTCGACGGCCTGTGCGGGGGCGTTACCGCAATAATCACCGTAGGGATGCTGTTGCTTGCGGTTCATCGTTCCACTTACGGCTTCAGTGAACAGGGCGATATGGTCAGGGTTATAGTTTGTTTTGCCCTGGTAGGCGGAGTTTGCGGATTTTTGCCTTTCAATCGACATCCCGCCAAGATATTCATGGGCGACGCGGGTTCTATGATGCTCGGATTTGTCGTAGCAGCAATGATGATGCTGCTTGCCCGTAAAGCTCCGCGATGGTGGGTTGCCTCAATAATCGTGTTCGGGCTGCCGATATTGGACACGGGTACTGCCTTATTAAGACGGTTTATCAATAAAAGACCATTGTTTGTCTCGGACCGCGGCCACATTTACGACCAGATGATTGACAGAGGCATATCTATGAAACAAACGGTTGGTATATGCTATCTGCTGGCCGGTCTGTATGTGGTAGCCGGCCTTTTAAACTCTTTGATTCCGACGCCGTATAACCTAATCTCGTTAGTGGCAATTTTTGCCATATCGTTTTTAGTTGTATGGCGGCTGGGTTTTCTGAAAATGGAGGGTTTGCGGGGAGCAATTCACAAAAAACCTTGAGACGATAACAATGTTGAACTTGTTACATTTTAAGTTATTGTGAATCGTTTGTTTATTAGGCGGGATGGAACCGGCTGAGGAATTCAACAGTGCGTCGGACTGTTTTTTCACTAACGCGGGGATGCAGGGGCAGATTAACAGTTTCTTTAGAGGCCTTTTCCGCAACAGGGCACATTCCAGGAATGTAATCATATCTCTCAAGCGGTGTTTCAACAGGATGCAGAGGACACTCAAACCAGCTTCCAAGCTCCACGCCTGCCGCGGCGGCCTGTTCCAATGCCTTGGCTTTGTCTTTGATCCGCACGGGGTACCGCACCATCACTGGATCCATTATCGACTTGTCATATTTGCGGGTCGGCCAGCCTTTTTCTGTAAGCAGCTTGTCGTAAAGTTCGGCCATTTGTCGGCGATGAGCGATATTGTTTTCAACTTTTGCCAATTGCCGAAGACCAGAGCGAGCTTGGACACAACTCATACCCTTGAAAAAGTCTGCCGCCATTTGCGGATTGAATTCGGCGGCAGAAGATGATCCGACCACCGCGCCCTTTTTGGTCAGATAGCGGAATATATTTTGGGCAAGGGCGGTTGTTCGCGGATAAATGAGCATCCGGTACACCGCAAGCTGGGCGGCAAGCATTATCACTTCTTTTGGCGAGGGCATACACATATCACTATCGCAGAGGCCTTTGATCTTTCCGGCAAGGTCGGCGTCGTTTGTTATCGCCATCCCGCCAAGTCCGGTCGTAAAGGGCTTATTCCACTGAAATGAAAAATAGGCGGCCTTACCGAACGTGCCCGCAATTTTGCCTTTGTATGTTGAACCGAAGGCAAGGCAGCAATCTTCGATAACCGTAATTCCATTTTTTGCAGCAATATCCATAATCGCATCCATATCACATTGATAGCCGTAGGTATGCTGAGCAACGATAATCCTGGTTCGGGATGTGATTTTACTTTCAAGCAAAACAGGGTTCATATTGAAAGTATTCGGTTCAATATCGACATAGACAGGTTTTGCTCCGAGATACTTAATAGGATTAACATCCATCACGCAGGTATAACCTGGCAGAATTATCTCATCACCGGCTTTAATATCCAGCGACTTAAGAATGGCGTACAATGCCACGCGGCCTTTCCAGAAAGAAAAGGCATTCGATAATCCGACCCACTGTGCGAAGGACGTTTCAAAAGCATTCATAATCGACTTTCTTTGTTATGAGATCTGGTTTTTTAATACGCGGGGTTATTTCCTCCCCTGGATACTATTTGTGCCCCGCCACGGATTGAAATACGTTCAAATACTTATCCACTGCAACATTGAAGGCCAATTCTTTGTCATAAAATACCGCACCGTTTTTGCCCATTTGTTCTCTTTGCTGAGGGGACATCTGATAAAATCTAATTACGGTTTGAGCGAGCATCTTAGGATCTTCCGGATTACAGGCAAAACCGGCTTCGGCTTTAGTAACCAAGTCAGCAGCATCGCCTTCTACGGCAATCAAAACAGGTTTTCCGAGGGCCAGATAGGCCTGTGTTTTGGAAGGAATTGTGATGGCAAACAAAGGGTCCTTGCGGAGATGGACCAGAAGGACATCGGCCTGACGCAAAATTGGCCCGATTTGGGAAACCGGTTTGTGTGGAAGGAAGAGAACATTTGTGAGTTTCTTATTTGCGACCATCGATTTCAAATACTCGACATCAACTCCGCTGCCGATAAAAACAAACTGGATTAAAGGATAGTCATTTTGAAGCAAAGACGCTGCCTCAATAACCGCCCCCAAAGATTGCGCTTTTCCCATGTTCCCGCCATATACGACATTAAACTTTCCCGTGAAGCCCAATTGGTCAATAAGATTTTTATCCGGGCCCACGCGTGAAATGAGGCTGTTATCGCACCAGTTATAAATCAACTCTATTTTTTCTTCCGGAACTCCTCTTTCCATCAGGACTTTTTTCATCCCGGGGGCGATTATCACCAGTTTAGACGCCCGCCGATGGACAAAGTTCGACCAGCCATGAAGTATTTTTTCTCCGATTTTACTTTCAAACATACCCGACGAGGTAACGCTGTCCGGCCATAAATCCTGAACAATAAGCACAAATGGAATTCTTCGAAGCCATTTTAATATTGTGGCTGGAAAACCCATCGTCGCCGGCCCCTGGTCCACATACGCCACGTCAGCCGGTTTTATCACGAAAGGCGCCATAAGGCCCTGAGACAAGGCCAAAGAACTGTAACATAACATACGACCAAAAGCGGAGGAATCGTGGCTTGGATATAAAGGGAATCGATATACCGGAACGCCGTCCATTACTTCTTTTTGAAGAGGTTTAATCTTGTACCCGGCATATATTTTCCCTCCCGGATAGTTCGGAAACCCCGTAATTACCTGAACCTCATGCCCTCTTCGAACCAGCTCTTTGGCAAAAGGAAGGCCATAAAAAAAATTTGGCTCCGGCTGAAAGTAATGGCCAATGAACAGAAGTCGCATCGTTTCTCCTTTTACTAACGGCTTTTCAAATGCCGGCAACAAATACCACGTTAGCGGTCATGGTGGCGCCTGTGTTCAGCGAAGCGAATCTTTTTGCGCCGAGCGCCCCTGTATATATTGAACTATCCCTTTTACGCTGGTTAACTCCAGCGCATCAGCAGACGGGATTGATATTGCGAATTCTTTTTGGAGGGCGAGAATCAGGCCGACATGGGCCATAGAATCCCAGCCAAGAACGTTATCAATAGATAAATCTTCTGTAAATTTTTCTATTTCAAATGACTGCCGAAATATGATTTCCAACCTGTCTTTTATCATACTATTTTAAGATATACAAATTGAGGTGATTGGTAATTTTTTAACTGCTTCGAATATCGAACCTGCTTCGCATCCGCGTTTTCTTTTTCAAAGCCCATCTTGTCCCAAAAACCTGCTACCAGATTATTTTTGGCCGATGAGATATATTCTGCTGAAATGCTGATACACCCTGTTTTGGCCGCATCCCGGCATATTCGGTCAACCATCGCGTCCTCGACCTGCCTGCCAATAACACGACAGCTCATCAAAAAGGTATCTATTCGCCATTTCTTCGGCTGGATTCCCACCAGGGCCAGTCCTACTGTTCCACTATCGCCGAATTTATCTTTCAATCCGAGGACGTAAATTCGCCAAGCGGGGTTTTGCGACATCGCGGCAATATCGGCTTCGGTATATCGGCGGTTGGTCAGGTTAAACTGGTTGGTTCGCTGGGTCAACTGAGCGACACGTTTAATATCATCTTTGCCCGCGTGACGAATAGAAACGACCATTTCAAGTGATTTAAGAAAATCTTCAAGCGTCGCGCAGGATTGCTGGAACTGTTCTCGTTGACGCTGGGCGGCGTAAATCTGCCCGCGATTTTTGTCTTCCTCGGTCAAATAGACCCGGGCAAAAAAGCTGGTTTCTCGCAAAGTTCGAGCGAATAAGGAGGGGTCGGCAGGCATCTCAAGCATTTCGACCTGTGGCAGCGACTGCCTCATTAACTGTCGCTCGGCAGGGTTGTCGTCAATAAAGACCATAGTATCCAGACCGATGTTTATTTGCTCGGCAATCTTCTGCATATTTTGCGGCTTGGGGTCCCAGTTGACCAGAATCGAGGCGAAATGCTTTTCGCGAAGGAGCATTTGAGGGTGCTCGTTGAGAACCTGCATAACATCATCGTAATTATTTTTGCTGTTGATGGCCAAAATCACCCCCTGCTCATACAGTTCGAGGATGGTTTTTTGAAATTCGAGATATTCGCGGCCGGGGGAATCGTGGCCGATTTGAATGCCGTCGAGTCCATCTTCGCCTATGATGCCGCCCCAGAGTGTGTTATCGCAGTCGAGGACAAGGCATTTTCGGGCAAGCCCCAGTGTTGCGATAATATGGGATATAATCCTGCGGGCGAGCAAACCAAGGAACGCTTCGCTGAACGGGATTCGGGCCATACTCATCATTTGAGGAGACATCGCGTTTTGACAGCCGGCATAAGCGACCAAGGCGTCGAGGTCGAGAATCTGTATGCGAGGATGGTTTTGATAACGTTCGATTATTCCGGCGTTAAGTTTCTCAATTAAGATACGACACTGGTCAGGCAAAACCTGCAACGGCCAAGAGGGACACGCGGGGAAAGTATTGATAACCAAGACGCCAGTTGAATTCTTTAAAAAAGCGTCAACAAGTCCCTGAAGGCGCGATAACACGGATGATTGGGTTTGTTCATCAATGGCGTCACTGGCGAGAAGCAATTCGGCTTCAATCAAAAGAAATGTAAGCTGGGGAGAGGCGCGATACAGTTCGCTTTGAGGATTCAGCAATTCCTGGTTAAACTGCCCATAGGGCGCGATATATGGTTGAAGCTCGATGGAGTGTGCCGCGGCCTCAACTACCGCAAAATCCACCAAAGGGTCAACAGTAAAGGAACTGAGAAAGGCCGCCTTTACGCTTGTTTGTAATTTCGCGGCTCCGGATTTCAAAAGCTCCCTGATTTGTCCGGCCGCCTTGCGGTAAGCAAGCCATGTTGCGGATTTTACGGCATCACAAACTATTTCATTGAGCTGTTTAATTATTTGGACCCCGATCGATTCTCTTTTTTTCTTTTTAAACAAAGCGCCGCCCCGTATGCGCCAATATATTGAGGATACTGCGGGACGAGCAATTCGCAGTTAAGCCGGGTTGAAAGCTCCCTTGTCATCGCTTTATTCAAGCTGACCCCGCCGACGAAAAGGATTTTGCCTTTATCTCCCATGGTTACCTGGCGAAACAGCCCGATTACCTGGTCGGATATTGCCGAATGCAGTGATTTGATGATGTTTTCTTTTTTTTCACCCATGGCGATATATGATATTATTTCCGTTTCGGCAAAAACCGTGCAAGTCGATGACAAATTCAGGACTTTGTCGGCCTTTTGCGACAATCCGTCAAGCTCATCGACTTTAACACCCAATGACGCAGATGTCACTTCAAGAAATTTGCCTGTGCCGGCGGAACATTTCTGGTTCATCACAAAATCAACGACCTTTCCGAATTCATCAATGGCAATAACTTTGCTGTCCTGACCGCCGATATCGATAATGGTCCTTACGCCATTATCAACGGCAAACCCGCCAATGGCGAGGGCCGTTATTTCCGTGATGACTTCGTCACAAAAGCTCACTTGTTTTCTGCCGTAACCGGTGGCAATGACGCCTGCGATATGGTCTTTTGCGATTTTAAATTCACTCAGTAAATCGGCGTAACTCTGGCGGCAGGAAGCGTCGATATCGGCTCCTCTTTTAATTATGCTTTTGGCTGTCATATTGCCGGCCGTATCAATCAGCGCCAATTTGATATATGACGAACCGGCATCAATACCAAGAAAATACTTCATTACGTCCTCAACGTATCCCTGAACGACTCGATTCTCAGGTTAACCTGCTCTTTCGAATAAAAGTCGGGATTTGCCATGTCAGATTCAATAATAACAGCGGGGATGCCGCATTTCGACAATTCTTTTCGCAATGGGACGATATCCGCCAGGGCACGACGACAGCTTCGATTGGCGTGGCAGATAACGCCATTTATCGCGTATTCTTTTACCACCTCGCCAACCCAGTCAATTTTTTTGTAAATCGGCCAGTTCAAATAGGTGTTGCTGTAAGCGGTTATCAGCTTATCGATATCATCCTTTCCGCTTTTGTAATCCAGATTCCACCACAGGGTATAGTCATCCAGAACAATCTGAAATTCCTCGTCGAAATCGCCGGGGAACTTTTTCGCAAGAAACCACATCGGGTAGCCATGCCAAAGCAGGCGAACTGAATCTATTGAAGAAGCATCATTGGGATGCTGATGCTCGCTGATTAACGCTTCGTAATAATCACAGACCCTTTTTGTGCCTTTCGCGGCAATCATTGGGAAAAGAGCATCAACAATTTTATAAGCATCGATCCTGATTGGGGCACGTTTGTTTAATTCGTGGACTTTCAGCCACAAGTCACATGCTTTTGTGCTATAGGTTACCTGCTCACTCAGTTTTTGAGCGTTCAAATTGTGCGCGGTATGTTGTTTTATAAAGTCAATCAACGATTCGTATTGCCGAGCGATATATTCTCTGATTGAGGTCTGGTCTTCGACTGCAATGGGGTAATCGATTATGAATAATGGGATGTTCTTTTTCTGGGCGAGCAGCTTGAACCACAAAAAAGTGGTTGAGCACTGGTTATTGGCAGCAATAAGCATATCCGGTTCGGGCAAACCGCCGAAAGGAAGCTTTTCATAATGTTCGGTGCCGAAGTCAATCAGAGAATACGAACACAAATCCTGTGCGAATGAACCCATTCCGGAGGAGTGAATCATTTCCTTTGCTTTTCCGGAGGCCGAACAAACCACGGCGTAACTTTCCGGGTACATACAAATCACATCCATCGCTCGAAGTATTTCAACGGGCGTAAACGCCGTGACATAAGCAATCGGCTGTTTATCTTTCCCGGCCTGGGCGCCGGAAAGGTAATACTCCGCGAATATCTTCGCAAGTATGGATTTGCTCGATTCCAATTCAATTCCTTTTGGCTATCTCAATGAACGACTCTATTCGCAGCAAATCGCGTTCGCTTGTATCCAGACCGGCGTGTTCGATTTCAAGCATCAATACATTTATCCCGCTCTGTTTGAGGATTCCCAGTTTCGCCAGGTAATTGTGAACATGGGGTTCGCAGAATTTCTGGTTGATATAAATAACGCCCTGCAAATCAAGCTCAGCTATTCGACGTCGAAACGCCTTTTCATCTGTCTTTATACTGCTGTTCAACGTGGGACTTGGGTCAGCAAAAAGGTATCTTCGGGCGATATTTTCATACAAATCGCCGGTCGTTTCGACATCGCGGCTGCAATACCTGGAGCCATTGGTTATATCATCATCAACAATTATCGCTCCGAACCGCTCGATTTTGTCCAACAGAGCATAATTATCCGTGAGCGGCCCCATAATCATTATTCTTTTCAGATTTTTATCGTTGTGATGGTTTCGCAGGGCTTCGTTAATTATCTGCCGCAGCATCGTGTTATATTCATCCCTTTCCAGAATCAATCCGGCAGTCATAAGCGCGACGGCATCAGCGCCTGCCAGAAAAGTATTGGTTTTCCTCATGTCATACAACTGCCTTAACAGGCCTCGCGTCTGGTTATACTTATCAATCGTTTTCTTCAGTTCGGCGTCCGTAAAATCCACACCCGATTCTTTTTTCATTTCTACCGCAAACACTTTGAGCTGATTCGCGAAATATTGGACAGAACTGTCATCCGCATTAATCGGATGCAGCAGCGTATAGGCCTTTGGTTTCTTTATTTCGTATTCCCACATTTGGCGCAGAACTTTTAACGAGTCGCAGGAGTTGGGGAAAACGATATTCCTGAGGAAAGAAAATTCGTCTGAGCAGGCCGCCAGAAAAACATCCCGGACAAAAGAGCACACCGGATTAAAAAGTGACCGCTGAGGCGATTTTGAGACGTTCCAAAAACCTATTATTCTCAGGGGATATAGCCCGGCGGCAGCGATAATTTCTTCCGGTATATAGTTAGAAAAGTAGCCGGTAATTCCCTGATACTTTTGGGGGATATCGAGAAGATAAGCCCTTCTGTAATCCGGTTTGGAAATCAGATTTTTACATTTTTCCAGAAGGTGTTGAATCGTCGGCATAATAATGCAGAAAACGTTCAGATTTTACTTTGCTTATGAAAGGGCTTAAAGTCCTCGCGCAGCAAACCAAGATGCAAGACGGTCATCCTTTGGCCATTTACTATTTTTTCGTTTCTTAGCGTGCCCTCTATCTGGAAGCCAATTTTTTTCATTGTAATCAAGCTGGCGATATTGTCCGGCCGGGTCTGTGCCCAGATTTTTTCAAGCCCAATAGAATTAAACGCCCATTCAATCAAAAGGCATTCGGCTTCAAGCATTACGCCTTTACCCCAGAATTCTTTTTGGCCGATAACAATGTATATCTCCGCAGTCCGATGCGTGGAATCGATGCCAGCCAACCCGACGACGCCTACGGCTGTTTTCTGCGGTGTTTCGATTATCAATTCAACACGGCTGTCGTCGTGCTGTATTTTCTCAAACCAGCGGATTGTTTTATCCAGCTCAAACTGCTCGTTTATTATCAGGGTTTTGCGGACATCGAGGTCATTAAACCATCGGACGCGGTTTTCAATATCCGCTTTGTTAAGCGGACGAAGAACGATATGGTCGCCTGTAATTGTTGTTCCGAGCATAACAAGACACTTTTTTAAAATGCGTAATTTTTGAACATATCGTTCAGCGTCTGTTTAGAACGGACAAGTTTGAATGTATCGCTTTTCCTGACGACAATGGCAGGCGCGGGATTGATAAAGGGCGGCGTAAGAACAACGGTATATGCGCCGACATTGTCAATCTTTATGAAATCGCCGACATCCGGCAGCGTATCGGTTATTTCCGTCAAAAGATAATCCTTTTCCATACACGTAGAACCAACAACGCTGAAAGTGCGACGCTTTTTGCTGCTGGGTTTTCTTATTATCTGTTACGGGTGATTTATCTTATGGGACGTCGGCTGGACATTGTAGCCGCTGCCATCCACGGCCACAAACACTCTGCCTCGAATGTCCTTCACGCTTACCACCTTAGTCACAAAACTCAGGGCATTCGCAACCATCGCAATACCCGGCTCAAGCATAAGATTCGGTTTCTGCCGGCGGACCCATTTATTGTTTTTCAAAACTTTACACACGGCTTTTGCGTAATCGTCGAAGGAGGGCGTCTTTGCCCATCGCATCTGAGGGGGAATATAACCGAAAATTCCTCCGCCGATATTTATGTACTTCACAGTGTCAGGCACAAACCTGGCTGCGATTAGGCAAAGCGTTTCGGTTATAATCCGGTAACACCACACGCTTCTGTTGGTGGTAGATGCATGGCCGTGCAAGCTGGTGACAGTAACATTGCCGATACGCGACAGCCGCGAAATAACTTTATTAATATTTGAATCAGACGGGTCAAAACCAAACCTTCCCGTCTTCAAACGCTCCTGAATGTGCGACCGCCCGTCTTTGTCCGACAGGCCGATATTTATCCTCAGCCCCACTTTGATTTTCCTGTTTGGATTTTTCTTCGCGTATTTGGCCACGTGGTCAATCTCTGACCACGAATCCAGATTAACGATGCTGTTGTTTTTTAGAGCAAGTTCAATATCTTCATAAAGCTTAACGGGACCATTAAAAACAATTTTATCTGGCTTCTGGCCCACTTTCAACGCAAGGTCATATTCCAGCCGGGAAACCACCTCCGCGAAGCCGCTCTTTGACCTGATTATATTGCATAAGTACGGAATATAATTGGTCTTGTAGGAATAGGCCAATATGAACTTTTCGTATCTGCTTCCAAAAGCTCTGACTATATCGTCGTAATTTTTCCGGAACGAAGTTTCGTCCAAGATATAAAACGGCGACCCGAATTTAGCTTCAATTTTTCTGGTTTTTGTGTGCGAAAGCATATTGTCTTTCCGGTATTACCTCTGTGGGCGTTCGACGGTGTCGTTTTGCCTCGTGCCCATAAACTCATCCATCGTTGCCCTGCCCTGCTGAGTTATACCTTCTCTTGTTATCACCATCCAGATACTCTTGAGGATTATTTTCATATCAAGCCAGAGTGTCCAGTGGTCAACGTACCAGACGTCCAACTTGAATTTATCTTCCCACGAGATAGCATTTCGCCCGTTTATCTGCGCCCAGCCGGTGATTCCCGGTTTGACCTCGTGTCGCCTGGCCTGCTCAGGAGAATACCGGCCAAGATATTTCATCATAAGGGGCCGGGGGCCAACGATACTCATATCGCCTTTAAGCACATTGAGCAATTCAGGTAGTTCATCAAAACTCGTGCTTCGCAGGAAACGCCCGAACGCAGGCAGACGCTGCGAATCAGGCAGCAAATTTCCTGACGCATCACACTGGTCCGTCATAGTACGAAATTTATATATGATAAATGTTTTGCCGCCCAATCCGGGTCGCTGCTGACAAAACAAAATGGGAGAGCCAAGTTTAAGACGAACCAATACCACCAAGACCATCAAAAGAGGGCTGATTACAATCAACCCTGCAGCGCTGGTAATTATATCGAATAGCCGTTTTACGAAATGGCGCATTACGTTATATGTGCTTTATAAGGTTTGCTGCCTGCGACACCGAACAATTAATGACGCGGCGTGCGGACAATTTTAATAACCCCGCCCTGCCGCATATCGGACGTTGCAATGAATCGCCCATCCGGGGAAAAAACCATACTGCTGAATACTTTTTGGCCCACACCGATAATGTCATATTTTTTACGGGTCTTGGTGTCCCATACATATACATTGCCGAAAACGGTTGCCGCCACCAGCCCTCCGTCGTTACTGATTGCAACCGTCTGAGTCGGCTGAGTCCTGTAAGTGCTTTTGTTTTCTTCCGTCGGCAGCAGGCGGTCAATTATTTCTCCGGAAATCGATTTGACCAGCGTCAGCATACTGTCGCTGCCTCTTATATAGATAATCTCTCCGTCATTCGAGAAAACCCCTTTATACAATTTTCTCAAATCCGATAATTCCTTTTGCCAAACAATTTTCTTTTCTTTGGTATCCGCAACAAACAGCCAGCCGTGTTCTTTTTTTTCTCCTACGGCAACAACATAACGCCCGTCATTGGATACCGAGAAATGCTCCACCCTGCCCTGTTCTGAGGGAATTGCGGTTAATGGCCTCACCTGCTTTGTATTAAACTCCACCTCAAACAGTTCATATGTTAGGCGTTCACCGCCACCGCGCTCCAACAAAAGAATTATTTTGCTTCCGTCCCGGCTGGCACACAAACTCGCAGTGTTAGACGCCAAAGACAAAGGAATTTTCTGGCTTACGCTGTTAGCATCGAACCCAGACACAACAAGACAATCAGGATTTGTTCGCTTCACTGACAGAATAGTGTCGGGTGCAACAAAAACCGCCTCGCTCGATTCCACCACGCCCTCTCTGGGCTTTTTTGACAAGTCGGACCATTGCAATACATATATCTTGTTGTCATTCGAAATTGCCGCCAGGAGATTGTTATACGTTAACAGGGCAACCATCCCATTGTTGAGCGGGATGCTAATCTTCTGTACGTTTTGGCTGCGCATTCTGGCTATGAACATTAATATCACAACCGCGGCAAAAACTCCGACCAGGAACATCGCCGATGACTTGTTTTTGGACTGTGGCTTATCCAAAGGATTTCTTCCCATATTATTGAACAACCGACTCTAATACTCCTGCAAATTGTTTTGTTCCAACCGCCAAAGCCAACTCCTGCTGATAGAACACTCTTCCGTTTTCTCCCATTGCATCTAATTCCTGCCGTGATATCCTGAGGAATTTTCGCACGCCATCCGCAATGCTTTCGGCATTTTCTGGAAGGCAGGAAAATCCTGCTTTTGCATTAACAACTAAAGCCGCCGCATCTCCCCGCACTCCAACAAGAATCGGTCGCCCCACCGCCATATAGGCTTGTATTTTTGATGGAATGGTTATTCTGAATAACGGGGCATCTTTTAAATGGACGAGCAATACATCCGCTAAAACCAATATCGCCCCCATCTCAGACAAGGGCTGCTGAGGAATGAACACTATATTTTCAAGCCCGGCGTTATGAGTTTTCGTTTTAAGGTTCTCGACCTCCACGCCGGTCCCTACAAACACAAACTGGAGATTCGGGTATTCTTCTTTTAGAATATTCGCAGCGGCAATCACGGCCTCAAGCGCCTGCGCTTTTCCCATATTGCCGGCGAACACAATATTAAATTTGCCATCCAGTCCAAGCTTTGCCGCCAAAACCGGGTTCTTTAGTGCAGGTTTAACCATCGCGTCATCAACCCAGTTATAGATAACCTTAATTTTATCACCCGGCACTCCCCGTTCAATCAGCGCATTCTTAAATCCAGGCGAAAGAACTATAATTTTATTGGCCGCCCAATAAACAAAGCGGCACCATCTGTCAACAAGCCAAAGTCCCAACTTGTTGGTAAACATCCCTGTTGCCGTCAATGTATCAGGCCACAAATCCTGAACATCATAGACAAAAGGTATCCCTCGCAGCAGTTTAATCATCGCGGCAGGAAATCCTATTGTCGCTGGCGGATGATACACGTATGCAACATCGGCTTTTTTAACAACCCAGGGACCGATTATCGTGGCAGACAATGCAAAGCTAACGTAATTCAGAAAACGACGCAAGCCGCTTCTGTCATGACTGGGATAAAGCGGGACCCGGATTACCGATACGCCGTCGATGGTTTCCCTTTGCAAGAATCGGATTTTATATCCCTTATAAATTTTACCCTCAGGATAATTTGGAAATCCCGTTAAAACTTCAACCTCATGTCCAAGTTTTAACAATTCCCTGGCAAAAGGCAGTCCTTTAAACATTTGCTCGGGCTGAAACCATTGAGTGATAAAAAGAATCCGCATTCTTAGACAAGGTCGTTAAGTTTGATATTGTCCCATATGTGACTTAGTCTGGATGTTCCTATTATCAGTTTGACCACTCTATAGGAGGTATTTTCGATTTCGTAATCGGCGGGAATGCGGCGAGGCATTTTTTTGTTGTCTTCAGAAATCTGTATTCTTATAGCCGAAACTATAACCTCGGGCTCAAGGCCGGTCATTATTATAGTTCCTGCGTCCATTGCTTCGGGCCTTTCGATAGCGTTACGTATGGTAATAGCCGGGAAATTAAGAATAGCCGACTCCTCGCAGATGGTTCCACTGTCGCTTAGAACACAACAGGCATTCATTTGAAGCCAGTTGTAATCAAGGAATCCGAAAGGTTTAAGAAACTTTACACCATCTGGGATGTTCGTTTTGCCGAGGGTTTCGAGCCGTTTGCGGGTACGAGGATGTGTCGATACAATCACCGGCAATTTAAACTCCCTGCGTATTTTTCCCAGCGACGCAAGAATCTTCAGGAGGTTTTCTCTATTATCGACGTTTTCTTCTCTATGTGCACTGACCAGAAAATATTTCCCCTTTTCCAGACCAAGTTCACTCAGGGCGTTTGAGGCCCTTATTGGGGCCAGGTGCGTCATAAGGACTTCTTTCATAGGTGAGCCGGTAAGGTAGATTCGGCGGTGCGGTATGCCTTCGGAAAGAAGATGGCGCCGTGCATGCTCAGTATAGACGAGATTGTAATCGCTGATATGGTCAATTATACGACGATTGATTTCTTCGGGCACGTTTAAATCGAAACAGCGATTGCCGGCTTCCATGTGATAAATCGGTATTTTCATCCGCCTGGCAATTATACCCGCGATGGAACTGTTTGTATCACCGAGAATCAATACGGCATCGGGGTGTTCCTTTTTGAGTATCGGCTCTATTGCAATGAGGATATTGCCATAGACCTGGCCAAGAGAAGATGTGTTGACGTTAAGAAAATAATCGGGCTTGTGAACCTGCAGCTCTTTGAAGAAGACCTCGCTAAGTTCGTAATCGTAGTTCTGGCCCGTGTGGACGATTTTGTGGTCAACATGTTTATCCAGCAATGCCATGGTACAGGCAAGCCGGATAATCTCGGGCCGAGTTCCCAGAATAGTAATCACTTTTAGCTTTGCCATCGTGCCTATACTTTCTCAAAAAAAGTATCGCTATCGTTCGGGTTAAACAGTTCGTTTGTCCAGAAAAGCGTGCAAAGTTCGCCGGAGCCAACATTCTCTATGTTATGCGTGTAGAAGATTGGCATCTCCACCACAACAGGTTTGTCGCCGGAAACTTTGTACTCTATTATTTTATCGGTTCCGATACGCCTAAGACGGATAATCGCTTCGCCCTTGACCACGCAGAATTTTTCCTGCTTACGGGTATGGTAGTGATTCCCCCTGACAATTCCGGGCTTTGTGGTCGAAAAGAAAATCTGGCTGCCTTTGTCCTCCTTGACAACTTCGAAAAGGCCGCCTCTTTCGTCTGTGCGCAATGTGAGGGCCTGTTCGTAATCAGCGGGCTCGGCATAGGACAAAAATGTGTTATAAAGATTTTTCTCAAAATTATTGACAAAGGCCGGCACTACTTTTTTAACGTAGAAACATTCTTTGAAATAATTAAGCCGTGCCAGTATTTCTGTGACCTTTGCGGTTGCGGTTGCCCGGACATCAGCGCGTTCAAAACCGGCGGGTGGGTTTTTAACCTTATCCCAAAATATTTCTGTTAGCTCATTGATGTAAATAACGCCTATTTCCTTATCAACCTGTATCTGCGGCTGGCCGCCGTGGGTAAGCAGGTGGCAGAACGTTGCGACAACGGAATTGTAGAAAGGCCGGCCTCTGTCGCCGAAAACGTTCGGGATAGTCAGTACGGTAACGGGGGCATTGCTTTTTTTAGACCATTCTTCGAGTATCCGCTCTCCCTCTTTTTTGGAACGGCCGTAAGGATTGTCGAGGGCCGTCTGTGTGGATGAAGAAAATATCACATGCGGGCAGGCATTGAGGCCGTCAATCGCCTTGATAAGTTTATTTACAAGCTCAATGTTGGTGGCGTAGATTTCCTTATCGTCGCCGCGATTCATCGCCGCAAGATGCACAACGGTGCTGCTGCCCGCCAGAACCGCTTGCAGTTTTTCCGGCTGGGAAAACCAAGCATCCTCAAAGGATGGCACTTCTACATCCTGTTCACGGCTGAACCGATCCCGCAGGTGAGAACCCATAAAGCCGACCACGCCGGTAATAACAATTTTTTTCTTCATAATTTATGTAGGGCTGTATTTATCTGTGGTTATTTATGCCAATCCTTTAATTCCGCCTGCACTTCCGGTAAGCTCAAGAGCAGTTCTTCCACTTCCTTGACGTTGAGCTGTTTGGTATTATGCGAGGTGTAATCTTCAATCGCCGCTTCCTTTGCGTCGCCTTCTGTGAAATATCGAGCATAATTCAAGTCGCGGCTGTCAAGGCACACTCTGTAATAATCCCCCATATCATCAGCACGCTGCAATTCCTCGCGAGTGACGAGTGTTTCGTAAATTTTTTCGCCGTGTCTCATTCCGATTATGTTCTCGGGAACAGACGAGTGGAATAAATTTTTGATTGCACGTGCCAAATCGATGATGGTGCAGGCGGGCGCTTTTTTAACAAATAAATCGCCAGGTTGCGCATGTTCAAACGCAAACAGGACCAGCGAAACCGAATCCCGCAGCGGCAATAAAAATCGCGTCATCTCCGGCACGGTGATGGTTAGAGGATTGTTCTGCTTTATCTGCTGAATGAACAACGGTATCACCGAACCACGAGAACACATCACGTTGCCGTATCGGACGCAGGATACGACGGTGTTTTTTGTGATTTTCGCGCGGGCAGCGGCCTGCGCCACCTTCTCCATTAGCGACTTCGTCATTCCCATTGCGTTGACCGGATATACGGCTTTGTCGGTGCTCAGGCATACTACGCTCGAAACACCATAATGAATGGCCGATTCGATTACGTTATGTCCGCCTATGATATTGGTCAGCACCGCCTGCATGGGGAAAAATTCGCACGACGGCACCTGCTTGAGCGCGGCAGCGTGAAAGACGAGGTCTACGCCTTCCATCACCCCGTCAACACTTTCCCTGTCGCGGACGTCGCCGATATAGAACTTTACCTTTGGATTATTAAGCTCGATGCGCATCGACTCCTGTTTGCATTCATCACGGCTGAACACACGAAATTCCTTCGCGTCGGTCGTTTCCAGCAAATGCCGCAGAACTTTATTCCCGAAAGATCCCGTTCCGCCGGTAATAAGAATTGTTTTGCCTGAAAGTTTATTCATATTTTTTCCTTTAAGAATCAAAATTTTATAATTCTTTTGGCAAAGTTGCATCTTTAAAAACAATATTTTTTAGCAATTTCTGGAGTTTAGGGACAATAACCGAGGCTAAATAGTTTTCCAGCAGTCTATTTCGCCCATTAAGTCCCAAGGTTTTTCGCAGTTGTTGGTTTGCACTTAGTTCATCAAACGCATCCGCAAGGTCTTTGGGATCTATCGGATTTGTTTTACGAATGAGGATACCGGCAGGTTTATCAGAATCGGCCGCGATCATTTCGCGAATATTGCCGACATCGGTTGCCACAATAGGCAATGCGTAAGCCATCGCTTCAAGTATAACCATCGGAAAGCCCTCAGGGCCTTCAGGATGCGTAGGCAGGGCAAAGATATCTGCTTGTTCATAAGATCGTTGCAGGTCGGCGCCGGTAAGAAGGCCGGTAAGACGAATTTTGGATTCTATGCCATATTTTAATATTGTGGAGTTGAGCGACTTTTCATATTCCGGCGAGGCCTTTCCAATCAGGTCGCATTGCATATCGGCTTGTACAAGGTTCAATGCTTCAATCATATCAAAAGAGCCTTTTTCGGGAGCCTGCCAGGCAACATGAATTATTTTTATACAGTTATTTTGAATATCGGTGTGGAGTTTACAATTATTCACGAAATCGTCATCGAGCATATTGGGCACATAGATCACTTTATCACCGCCGAACAGCTCTCTGGCAGTTTTTTCCACATCCCGCGTGATTACAAAAATAGCGTTGCAGCAGCGCATCCCCGCCCTGGCCAACCATCGTCGCAGGAAAAATCCACCAAAAAAGCCTTGTACATTACCGCCGTGCAGGTGCACAACGCTCGGTTTACCGATGAGCCTGAGCAGAATCATTAATGGTGCATCCCGCACGACCATACCGATGCTCGGTGCACAAGTAAAATAAACGCTATGCGGCTTGAAAAAGAATAGAGCTTTCAAAACGCGGTAAAATCGTATAATAGCATCCCACAGTCCGCAGACTGCACCAACAATCCCGAGCTGCTTACCCAGGGGCGCATATAGTTTTGAGGTGTCGATTACAAGATAATCAACATTTTTAGGGTTGCTATACTTCAGAAGTATTTTCGCCCATGTCGCTATTCCACCGACAGCCTTTTGCGGCGCCAGCAGCAGTATTTTTAATTTATCATCAACCTTTGACATTATCATTCTGTAAAAGAAAGTTATTGAACTAATTTGGCCTTACCTGGACCTGAGTTCATTTAAAAACGACTCATTTAACCTTATATCAGCAGGATAAAGCAGCGACTCATGTTTCAAAATGTCCGCGACGGGAAATCTCCACCTAATCACCTTAGCAGGCACTCCTGCCGCTATGGCATACGGAGGGACATTTTTTGTAACTACCGCTCCGGCCGCTATCACCGCGCCTCTGCCAATGGTAACGCCCTTTAATATTATCACACCAGCTCCAACCCATACCTCATCTTCAACAACCACAGGAAGATCGTCATCGGGGCGGTGGTCGCGGACATCAAAAAAGAATCTGCCGACTTCGTTTATATTATGGTCGCCGCCGATTATCGTTACATATGGTCCAAACCGAACCTTATTTCCGATTTTAATGGGAGACAATGTTGACGCAAAATGCGCTCCGGGCCCTATGTAAACATCAGTGCCTATGGAAATTGTGTTAAAAGTAAACCGTGATCCTTCCGGCTCAAAGTAAACTCGTTTTCCGTGCGAATGGAATAGGGGAAGAAGGATGTACATAAGCACGCGGTAGTAGCATTTCCATAAGAGACAATATAGTTTTCCAAGCCACTTCATTTATGATATCCCTTTGCAACCGATGTTATCACATCAATGTACTTCTGCACGAATACATCAGATGAGAGTAAGTGTTCAGCCCTTGCACGGCTATAGAGGCCGAACTGGATTCGCTGTTCAATAGACAATGCTGCAAAACGGATGATAGCGTTTGCGATATCCTGTGGGTTGGCAGGATTGAAGAGAAAACCATTTTCACCATCTTTAACAAGACGTGGATTATCGCTCACATTGCTGGCAAGAATCGGTTTTCCACACGCCATAGCCTCTCCGATGACATTTGAACATCCCTCATAGAGCGATGGCAAACAGAAAGCAGTTGCAGATTGATATAATGGAGTGATATCGCTTACAAAATCATGAAGTCTGAAAACATCATCGAGCTTATTGTCTTTAATGAATTTCTGTACTCTTAAATACAATTCTGAATCCTTGGTAGGACTGCCGTTTTTAAACCAGTTATTCCCATACCAGTCAACGGTGACTTTCTGCGGAAGATTTCTGGCGACTATACGTATCGCCTCAACCAGTGCAAGAGGATTCTTTTCTGGTCGAAAATTTCCTATTACCAATATTGAGATCGGCTCATTGTCAGCAGGTGTTTGCACATCTGCAGGTTTAAACTTATATATATCGACGCAGTTGATTATGGTGGCGGTACGCTTGGCCAGCCATGGCGATGTTTTGGCGATGAATTTTGTCTGTGTAAATGAATTGCATACCACCGCATCTGAAAGCCGATGAAAGAAGAATCGCCGCTTTGTAGCAAAGTTCTCGCGGAGATTGAAACTACGCTCCGACACGATCAATGCAAAATCCCGCTTTGGCAATCCTGCAAGCTCGGCGAAAAGACTCGGCGTTTCCTGATACGCGATAACCACATCCGGCTTTTGATGTCTAATGGCCTTGCGAACCGCCACTATTCGACCCGGCTTATTGCTCGCAGTAACGGTGGTATGCGGTATATTGGCCTTGTCCAGAACGCTGCGATAGAAGTCATAATTGTAGTATGTCAGAAATTCCACATCATAACCACGTTCTTTAAGCAGTACGGCCAGCATACACAACTGCCGCTGCGCTCCACCGGAATTGAGAGAATCTGTCAGACACAGTATCTTCATAACGGATAGCCGATTTCCTGTTCTTGTGAGCTTTGATCTGCCAAAGCTTGTTCTTGAGCGATTTCTTCTTGTGTGCGGAGAGATTTATATTTGCAGTTGCTCCAGCCAATGAAAATAGCAAAAAATATCCATGTCAATTTTGACAAATAGAATACCCCTACAAGATCGAGAGGTGCTTGAAGCAGCAGCAATATTTTCCCAAGATTAACAAGTTCCTTGTCCCTGTCGGGCAAATCTAATTTGCCTAACCTTGATAATCGCAGCCATAAAATGAGATAAATGCTGTAATATATGATTGCGCCGGGAATACCTGTTGTGCTCATTAATTCAATATAATTGCTGTGTGAATATAGTTCTTCTCCGGATACTATCCGATAATGATTAAGTCCGACTCCAAAAACCGGGTGTTTCGCAATGATGACGAAACCTGCACGGTACAGTGACATACGGGTGTCTTTCGCAAAATCTTGTTTTTCAAAACGCTGCATTGTGATCGAGCCATGAGACCATGTGTAAAACAGTCCTGCGATAGTAATAACTGCAATTGAACCGATGACGAACTGAAGAGGCTTTTTGAAAATTTGTTTTCTATAAGAAAATATGAACCATAAACCGAGCAGCAAAAGAAATCCGATAAATCCTTTTCGCGATCCGCTGGATAGGATCAGCTTTGCGCAACCCAATATTAAAACAACCAGCCCGGCTTTGATGAAAATGGATTTCCAAATACGGAAAAAAAACAGACAAATCGCAGATGCCATAAGCAGCGTTATCGCAAAAGAGTTTGCGTTTAATGTAATTCCTGCCGCTCGTTCGCCCACAAATTCTGCCCTCTGGTATTCGCCTGATAGTACACCGGATACTCCAACAATGCCGCATCCAATTAATACCGCTATTAACAATACAATAACGGATTTTGTATTTTGGGAATAATTGACCAGTAGCAGAATCAGCATGCTTATTTGTGCTAAAGTAAATAATGCAGTTATGACAAGTTCCATGTATTGAGCGCTAACGCTTGCTATCATACCCCAAAGAATAAATATAATAAATACAAAAAATTCGGGCGCAAATTTAATCCCGCCTAAAAAGCTTGCAATAATAAAAACTATCATTGTCAATACGCCCCAGACATCTACAAGATAATTGAATCCAGGCAAGCTTGCCACGGACACTGCGAGCGCCAGCAGTATAAAAACAAACCCAATTGACCCTGGTATGCGATCATTTTGTTGAATGTCATCGATTTCAAAAATATCATTAGCTGCCATTAGAACTCCGCCAGGATATCCTCTAAAATAGCATCTTGAGGCCAAAAATGTCCTTCATGCCAGTTCAGATCTTTATCCCAGTGCCCATTACAAGCTTTGACCGCAGACGCGACATAACAATAACTAACCTCAACTATCATAGGGTTTGAATTTTTATCTTCGATAAAATCAAACGCCATACTCTGTGATTGAAGTTTTCCCGCCACCTCAAAGGCAATCGCAACATACTTAGTATTTATTTTAGAAATATCATAGTCAATGTTCCCGCTTCCTGACGCCCTGAAATCATTTTTTCTGACCATACGTCTAAAACCAAAGGCCCTGTTGCCAATAACTGTTATCCGAGTATCACATTTATTATTTTCTATAAAGTCCTGGAAATAAACATAACCTCTCTCTCGCCCTCTTCTTCTGTTTTCAAGGTATACGTTCATTAGAGACAAAGGCAACCTCCTTATTTTGCCCAAAAAATCATTTTTTTTATAGGTCTTTCTCATTTTTGTTGAGAAGTCTGCAAAGTAACCTGCATTGGCCTTGAACCCTTTACCGAAAGCTATTTTGCACTTTTTCTTCGCATCAGATTGATTCTTAATCAGGCATACATTCGTTGAACCGGCACCGCCCCGCAATTTAAATACCTTTGGAAAGTCCGTCTTCTCTATCCAAGCCATCGCTTCCTTCTTATCATAAAATACATAGCTGGGAACAAGGGGAGCACCGATTGATTCAAGCATATATTTCTGCCCCACCTTATCGTCAAAATGCCAGCAGGTGTTTATATCTGGAAACACCTTTATGCCCATGTTTTTTACAGACAGGAAAAATTGACGGGCGAACAAAATAGCTTTCGTATCTCCGTGATGCCAGTGCCAAAGAAGCACATCGAAATCTCTAAGCTTTGTGATAATATCGCTATCATAACAATTAACAATACTGTGAAAGATATGCTTTTCTTCGCAATACTCAATCCAGCGGTCTGAAAAACTGCCCGGGTTGTGGTGGATGGCAATTTTGATTGAGTTGGATTCGTTCATAAATATCTCCGCTATTTCAGATAATTTGATAATACTTCACGCGCCGTTTCTCTGTGGGCTTCACACCTTGTTATTTGCAGGATGATATTTAATTGCGACTTTTTATAAAAATAATCTAATAAGCCAAGTCCTCGGAGAATGGCTATTTTATACCTGCCAAAACCAGATATCGCTGTTAGATAATAAAGAGACCTTTCTTCTGTAAATTTTCTCCATCGCTGTGTTATCTGGTCTTCGTCCTTTAGAACGCGGCTTATCTCTTCAATCTTCTCTAATATCTCATGGCTACGTTTTCTGTTGATGGACAACGCTCCATCTTTGCATTGTTCATACGGCAAAATCTCAAATGACACAGAACTTTTTGTAATCTTCAAAAGCAATGCGTACCCTTTGTACCACAAATCAGGCATTTTGGGGCTGGCCGGGAAGAAGAAATTACCCAAACTGTAAAATATCGGAACTCCTTTCCAGCTTTCATAGCCCCCGATGCAATGTGTATGATGAGCAATCACGGCAGAGGCGCCATTTTCGGCATAAAACCGGTAACGCTTCAGGGTTTCCGGGCTTGGATAATGATAGTGTTCATGCCCGCCGTGAATAACCACAAGTACATGATCAGCATTATTTCGAGCATCCTGAATCTGGTGGACATTGTCAATCAAGTCCATTGGATTGGCTCCGCCGTGATTCTTATCAGCACAAGAAAACTCGATCTCGGAAAAATTGACAATCTCCAGCTTAATCCCTTTAACCTTTGTGAAAAATGTTTTTTGGGCTTCTTTTAATGAGAGCCCTGCTCCCACATAAGACAAGTGCGCCCGCTGCAAAGCTTCAAGCGTATCACAAAGTCCCTGCTGCCCATAGTCATAAATGTGGTTGTTGGCCAGCGTTACCAGATCAAAACCCGCAGACTCTAACAATGTAGCTATCTCGGAAGGGGCTTTAAGATTAGGCCCAATTTTTTTTATACCATTGTTTGATCGAGTTAACGGGCATTCAAGATTTGTTATAGAAATATCCGCACCTTGAATAATCTCACAAAAATCGCCAAATACCGACGCGTCAGCGTTGTCTTGAATTAACTGGTCAACCGGTCCCCAGGCCGGACAAAAATCACCCGAGACAAATATTTTAACCTCATCGTTCATCTTGCCGCCTAACATATAGAACTTTCGAAAGCATTCTTTTGCACTATTTCCGAAAATTGGACGGGGTGCATTTTTTGTGTATATCTTTGTATTTCAGTGTCATCACTCGAAAATCCAACCTTTTCATTTTGCATCCTTCCTAAATACACCATATAGCGGCTTATTTCATGTTAAAATGTTTAAGAAGAAACTCCTTTTTTTGGTGAGGTGTGAATTTATGTGTTTTTACAGTTCGACCAAGCATTCCCTGGTAATATTCTTCATGCGATTTTAGGGGCTTGGCTGGAACTCCAACAGCAACACAATTTGATGGAATGTCTCTTGTAACAACAGCGCCCGCCCCAATAACTACATTGTCTCCGATATTTACCCCCGGCATTACAATTGATCCATACCCTATAAATACATTGTTTCCAACGGTTATAGGCGCAAAATACTCATCGTCTGGCATTTTATGCCGTAGCGTAAACATCGCCCCGTCATGTGTTATAAATGTTGCATGTGTAATAGCTACATGGTCGCCTATCGTAATCAGATAAGGCTCGGACCCCCATCGCACAGCAAAAAACTGGCAATTTTTGCCAAAATTTACTCCCAGTTCTCTGGTATATCCTATTGGATCAATGTTGTTGTAAATTTTATCACGAATCGCTCTGAACAATATTCCAAGACGCATATAATAGCCCTTAAATGAATAATGATATTACAGTTTTAACAATAAGTATTACTAAAACGATCTAAATTTTCGACATCGCAATTTTTTGAGCGGCTTCCAATTTGCCAGTTCTTGGTTTAAATATATTAACCAAATAAATAAATAGGGATAACGACGATATCTACGAAGATAATAATAGAAACCTTCTTTAATTATTTTTACTATCTTTGGATCGGGTTGTTTTTTTATTGACTGTCCAGACTTGTGGACAATTAAGCTTGAAGGAATGATATGCGTTTGCATATCTATTCTACGCAATTGATCTGACAATATAAACTCTTCATAAAACAAAAAAGTGTTCTCGTCAAAAAGCCCTACTTTCTGAAATGTCGATAATCTTATAAGCATACAGGAACCAGCGATTACATCAACTTGTCGAGGAGCAGAAAAATCATATTCGCCTATATAATAATGTCGGCGGTGCCAGTAATTACCCGGAAATAGTTTGCCCCATACACCGATTCTAAACATATAATCACCAAAATCAGACCTTCTTCTTGCACAATTTCTGTCGATATTGCCATCCAAGTCAAGAATTTTTGGGCCTACCATTGCCGTATCGGGGTTATTGTCGAGGAATTCGGCCAGCGGCTCAAGAAAATCCTTTTGGACGATTGTGTCATTATTAAGAATCATCACATAAGGCGAACCAGCACGGATAGCCCAGCGGATGCCGATATTATTGCCAGCAGCATATCCGCGGTTTGCAGTGGACTGAATGAGTACGAGCGGATTGTCATCAAAATTATCCATTTCTGACTGTTGCTGAGTTAGACGCAGAGGCTGTATCCGACGGACGGCAAGCCACTTTTCAATCTCATCCAGCGAGCCATTCTGCGAATCATTATCGACGACAATCACACGATATGGCCGATAAGTAATCTCAAAGACCGACGCCAAACACTCGAGGGTATCCTGCCAGTTTTTGTAATTCAAGATGACAATGGAGACTGCTTGAGCCATTTATTCCTCGATTCAAACGCTGACGTCGCTATCGCGTGATCACACGGACAAAACCGTAACAGTTACTAACAGCCGGTCAACCCGGGGTAAGTGCATTGGGTCGTTCCCGGTGATAAAGCATTCACATCTATCAACTACGGCTCCATACGCCGCTTATTTTGCTTAGAAGACGCCGCAGGTTCTGTTCAAAAAACTCACGTTCCCTCTTGTCGAGAGCAAGAAACCAAGCGGTGAGCAGGGATGCGGCAATGCTCATGGCTACAACACAAAGAAGTCGCGCAAAAGACTCAGGAAACAGCAAGCGGGGCAACAACGCTACAAGCAAGGCAACACAACCAACAATCCCGCAAGGCACAACAACAGATATGACCCACTGTCTGACCGGTGCGCCAAAAAACCTGCTTGTCAAGAATGCCCGCCCTGTCGAGAAAGCCAACGCAGAGATGATAAAGGCAAAGCCAACGCTGGTCGGAGGTGCACCCAGTTTGAGAAAAATCCAAGCAAGCGGCAATGCCAAAATAAGACAAGTTCCCGCAATTACTTCATAAGCGGCAATTTTTCCTGTGGCATGAACTGCGGATTGATCCCCTGCACTCAAACGTCCGATTATAAAACTTGATAGAAGCAATTGACAGAACATTCCGGAATAGAGCGGCGGCTGGCGGAGCCAAACCTTAAGAACGTAATCCATTTCAGCTATCAGCGGAATAGCGAAAAGCAGGACAAGAATCGTCCCAAATTTATTTGCCCGCCGTGCAAGGGAAAGCATGCGTATTCGGTCGCCGCGTCCTTCGCTGGTGATGATTTCAGGAGAAAATGCGCCAATCATAGCGGCCGCAAGCTGATCAGTTTGGGCTGAGACTTGATTGGCGATACCGTAGGCGGCATTAACATTTGGGCCAAAGCGGAGGTTGAGAAGGATGGCAGAACCCTGATTGCGGAGAATTGATCCCGAACTCCCAATCATACTCCAACTGGCAAAAGAAACGATCTCTTTACCCCTGCGTTTATCAAACCATTGGCGATAATTAATGCGGCATTCGTGGAAGACGGCTACGGCCCAAAAGACCTGCGCAAACTGGACAAAAACAAGAATGCCGACCATCCCGACTGCATAAAACAGGAGCCGGTCGCCAGGGGCACGGGTAAGGAGCCATGCAAGAAGAAAGGTCATCAAGGAATAGAACATATTCCAGATGGCAAGATCGGCTATGCGTTGCTTGGCTGTGAACATAGCGATAAATGGGACCGAGATCATGCTGGTAAAAGCGGAAATCAGGGAAATGCGAAAAACCCAGAGACAGGCCGATATGCGGTCGGCCGGGATGGTGAGGACATGCGCAATTACGTATTCACCCACTGGCCAACCGATTAGAATCAGGACGGCAGCGAGGCTTAGATGGATACTTAAGGCGGCGTTAAACCAGCGGCTAACTTCAATCGAATCTCCTTTACCGATAGAAAAGGCATAATGACGAGCAACGCTGACAGCCATGGTTGTGTTCAGAAAGGTGATGAAGACGATGATCGAACCGACCACGCTAAAGAGACCATAGTCCGACTGCCCCAATGCCGCCAACACCCAGCGGCTGGAAAAAAGAGCAAGTCCGGCAGCAATGATGCTACGGGTGTAAGTGGCAGCGGTGTTGAGAACAATACGATGGGATGGATCCATAAACAGTCAAATTGAAGCTATTTTTTGATTAAGATGTTCCTAATAGTTTTTGCTTTCAACCTGCGCTTCTTGCAGCAGTTAGTTATTTTTGGTGTTCCAGAATCAATTCAGCGATTTGCTTTCTTGCGGCAAGATACGTTTCCGGATCGTTGGAATAATGTTGAAAATCGGATACTATCGGTGAAACGATCGCAGTTGTTTGCGCATTGCCTGCAAGCGAATCAAGCTCATAATAACGTTTTCCCATTTTTCTTTTTCCGTTGCTTTTTGCTGCAACAAACTAAGATGCTATCTCGTCTATATGTTCAAAATAATATAAGCTGCACATATGGCGGAAATTTACTTTCCAAGCATGTTTGTGATTATTCCCCGAGCCTCATATACGATAGTAGGATTAGTCGCATTATTCAAAACACGATCAACTTGCTCATCAAGTGTGTTCTGCATTTCGCTTGCCTTTGTCAAATTAGTGCTCTTTAGTATATTGATCTTATTTTGAAGCTCATAGAGGTATTGATAGTCCTCGACTCCTTCCCGCCAGGCCTCCCATCTTCGCGATGGGATAATATTCTCGCCGCTTGTTGGAACTGGCGAGCCTGCGGATGAATATATCACGCCAAAATAGCCCATAGGTTTCATCAATTCATCCCATGGATTAGTCTGCCCCATGTCCGTATAGACCCAGAAACCCGCTCCGGTCTGTTTGCGTTTGAACGCAAGCCACGGCAGCATTCTACAAAATTCGCTTGGACTGATCGCTTTGGCTGGTGCGGGTCCGCTATATGTCCAAATGGGCTTGCCGAACATCTGTAGGTATTTTAGCCAGTCGGGATGTTCCTGACAGGTCTCAACAGCCGGGCACCAGATATCTATAAGGTTCTTAAATGAGTTTAATTCTGCTGTTCCGCTGCCCATATTGTTTGCAAAAATACGGATTTTAGGATCGGTGGCTTTGATTAATTTGGCAACCTTTAGAAAATCATCGCCAAGTGTCTCGTCGTAGGGATAGATGGCAAAACCTGCATAGTCGATGCCCCTGCTCTTAAGGTAAGCCGTAAGGTTTTTTAGCCACTGTGTAAAATTGGTTTGCCATTCAATTGACATAAAGCTGCCGAACATATCCCGCACAGAAGTATTATTGAATGCAAGAAAGAAAAGATATGTTCGTGCAAAACCGAAGCTGTTTAAGTAGCTGTTCAGTTCGGGAAAGCCATCGCTGCCGTGCTTAGAGAACGACAGCAGGCCTGAGGGTATTACCATGACATTGGTACGGTGGCTCCGGAGATCAAATGCCGTTTCTGATAAATATTTTTCAGTTACACTGCAGCTTGTCGGATATGCCCAATTGCAAGTGTTTAGGGCGATATTTTGATTAAATACTATCGGTTCCACTGTTAAATTGATATTAATGTTTTGTGTGGGCAGGCGGTTGCCATCGTTGGTCATAGCCGTGATGGCAAGGTTGGAATTGTATTTACCGGCTTTAAGGGTAGGGTTAAAGTAAGTAAACCATAACTGACTTATTTCTCCCGGCTCTATTGTAAATTCGTTATTATCCTGAAGCACCAGTGCATCTGCGGTATCGCCAACCTGTTTGGCTTTAACATACACTGCTCTTCTGAGCGTAAAACATTTTTCGGCCTCACTCGCCGCTGTTCCATTCAATTTTACTGCTTCAACAGCTGCACGAACACTTATAGTATTTTCCGAACAATTGATTAAGTTGACCGCCGCCGACTCATACTCGCCCTGCCATGCCGAGAGTTCGATTGAAGTTTTTGCCGGTTCAAGTATCGTATCGCTTGACAGCAGCGGCTTCATAGGATTTGCCGCAGATATGACAAAATCGCTTTTGTAATACGCCTTGTATATTTCGGCCTTTATTTTTGCAATCGCGGCTTTTTGGGTTGCAAAAGATGCCCTTGAAAGTTCTTGTTGTTCACACTCATTGACATCATTCGCCGCTTTCCGGAGCTTACCGATCAATAGCAGTTTTGCATTTGGGTCTATGTTCAGACTTGAAATGCGTTCTTTAGCAGAGGTGATAGACTGCTTTAGTCCCAATAGATTATCGACCAGCATAAGGGAATCTTTTATGGTCAAGGCCGTATCGCCTATTTGCCTGCCTGCCGTCTCTTTTGATGGACGACCGAAAACTTCTATTTCGTCAATGAACACAAACGTCGTTGAAGATTGGATCACCACCTTCACGTATCGTCCATGGGCATTGGTTGTCTTGATAGATACTGTAAGAGGCTCTTTGTCTTCGCTTTTCAGGGATTTTTTAAGCTTATCGCGGAGATCGGCAAATCCGGCAAGTTTGTAATTCCTGTTGTCATTGCTGGCCATCACGATGATAGAGTCGGGATAATGCACTCCCGCTCGGCCGCCTCCTATGGTGTATATCCGCACTTCATCTAATGCGCATATCTTTTCGAGATCGATAGTAATCTCTGGCGGATTTTCGCCCCCCTGCCAGCCAACCGTTGATTTATTGCCCCATGCGCTGCCATATTTTTCCCCATCGGTAAGTTGCTTTAAATCAAGTTCATCCGTGCATAACGGATAATTAGGATTAGGTCTGAGTGTATAAGTTTTGTGTAAAGCAAGGTTCGTATCAGCCTTGGCATTGCCAAAAACAGGGGAAACAACAAATAATAAAAACAGTATAAATTTTCTCATTTTTTTCTTTAGCACACGGCAATAATTGAGAAGTTAGAATTAAGAAATCAGAAGTTAAAAAGCTATCAGTTCTCGATATCCTCAGGAACTGATAGCCGGGTTAAAACTTCATACTTACAGCACAACCATTACGGTATTCGACGGCTCACCATCGCCGGATTTGTTCACGGCAACAATGCGGTATTCCAGTTCCTTGCCTCGCGGCTGCTCATCTGTCTCAAATATAAACCTCCGCATAAAAAATTGATTTGCAGCAGGTAACTTCGTATATGGAAAGTAATTGGCACATTCGCAGGTATCCTCTGCGAGGATATTTCCCGCTCAATCTGTTTGCTTTCTGAAATTATTGATAACCTTCGACAGTGTCTCTTTAAGGCCTGTTTTGGGCTGCCAGTCGATTTCTTTTCTAATGCGTTCAAGGCAGGGCACGCGGCGCATCATATCCTCAATCGGTCTGCCGTAAGCGACTTCGTAGGGAATGAATTCCTTTTTGCTTTTGCTGCCTGTGATTTCAATTATCCTGTCGGCAAGGGCTTCAATGGTAATCTCCTCATCTGAACCGATATTGAACACTTCGCCAATCGCCTTACTGCAATCCATCAGCCGAATGACCGCATCCACGATGTCCCCGACATAACAAAAACACCGGCTTTGTTTGCCGGTGCCGTATATGCGTATCGGTTCGTTTTTGAGGGCCGACTCGATAAACCTCGGCACGACCATCCCGTACCTGCCCGTTTGCCTGGGGCCTATCGTATTGAAAAACCTCCCTATCACCACATCAAGCCCATATTGCTGATGAAACGCGAAACCCAGAAACTCATCTACCGCCTTGCTGCACGCGTAAGCCCATCGAGGCATACTCGTGCTGCCCAGAACTATGTCGTCATTCTCGCGGAAAGGCACCGACTCGCTCTTGCCGTAAATCTCGCTGCTTGAGGCGATGAAAATCGGGCGACTGTATTTATTCGCGGATTCAAGAACGACCTGTGTCCCGGCAATGTTCGTCTCAATGGTATGCACGGGGCTGTCGGCTATCAACTGGACGCCGACTGCCGCAGCAAGGTGGAATATCTTGTCGCACTTCCTTACAGTCGACTCGATAACTGCTTCGTCGCGGATATCCCCCTTTACGAATTCAAATCCCGGTTTACCAACAAGGGCCGTGATATTCTTCAAACTGCCCGTGCTGAGGTTATCGACGACAATCACTTCGTTGCCGTCTGCGACCAATCGTTGCGCCAAATGGGAACCTATAAAACCGGCTCCACCCGTAATCAACGCCTTCATTAATCCTCACTCAAAACAGGCAAAAAACAGTAAACCGAGGAACTCCGTCCAGACTCCGTCCCCGTCGGGTGTCCGCCTCGACTCGCTCGCCTCGCTTCGCGGGCGAAGCGGGCCTCAGCGAGGCCGGGCCAGATGGCGGGCGCAAAAAGACACCCATCGCATCCCTGCGAGGGACTCAATATACTAAACCCTCAAAATTCTGATAAACGGGCAATTATAGCAACCGGCGATACTTCGGCCAAGAAGTAAAACTGCCCCCTCAATTCATAACATAAGTATCGGCGTATCAAGAAGATAGCTTTAGCTCCTCCATAGCCAAAAACCCTACATTATAAGACCCGAACTATACGCAAAAATCATGCCCCAAGTTCACCGCTATCCTATTTGGCTGGGTCTTTTGTCCTGACGCAGTCAATCATGGCGATATAGTTGTCAAATGGGACATATTCTGGGACGCTGTTGCCTGTGCCCAAGGCATATCCACCCCTTGTTGCGGCCTTCGCCAGCATCGCCTCGCATCGCTGCCTTATCTGCTTAGGCGTTGACCGGCACATAAAGTCCATATCTATGCCGCCCAATATCGCAATTCTGCCGCCCCATTTCTCGTATGCCTGTTCAACGGGAATAATAACGTCTTCAAAAGAGTGCTTGGCGTCGAATTTCATATCGTCGATGATGTCGTCCATAACCCTGTCAAGATTGCCACAAGAATGAAGAATCGCCGGTTTTCCCGCTTTGTGGATGACTTCAACTATTTTTTTGGTCCATCCAAACACATACCGCCTCAAATCCACGGGCGAGAACATCGTCGCCGTCTTGAACCCCCAGTCATCGTTTACTATCAAAGCGCCCACAGTATCAAATGCGGCGCATATTTCGTAATACCTAACCAGCCGGCTGCCCACCGCGTCAAATATGTCCTTCGCCAAATCTGCGTCGTCGGCCAGCAGCATACACAGCCGTTCAAACCCGACGAGTGAAATCACGTTCTCCAGGACGCCGCACGGGCCATAAACTATCAGTTTCATTCCGGCAGGTAGCGTTTCCTTCGCCAATTCCAAACTGGAATAATCAAACGCATCGGGGTCGGGCCAGCCGTATGACTCAAAGCTTTCCCTGTCGGTAATTGCGCTGCCGGCGTTCAGTGAAATCGTCGCTTTCCTTTCGATATCAGGCGTCTCGAACTTCATTGACGACCCCAGAACGGTAACATAATCATAGCCGGCTGTCCTGAACGCCTCCGTTACTATTGGATTGAACGCCCCCCATTTCCAGTCTTTACCCTCCACTCCAAGAAACCGGCCTGTGAGTTTCTCATAAAATGACCCGTTGAGGAAAAACTCAAACAGCGTCGGCCTGCCTGGTATCTGGCAGTGCAAAACTTCCAGCAGATTTTCGAAATCCGGCTTTCTCGTCACGCTTTGCCCCATTCAAATAGTCGGCCTGGCACTATGTTGCGGCAGAAAACCACTATCCGTAATACGAGCTGTATGTCTTATCGGTCTCCCAGACGGTAACGCAGTGCAATACCGTTGTCTTGCCGAACCTGCCAACAAGTTTGTTCCACGCAAATACGGCTATATTCTCAACAGTGGGAGTTGTCCGCTGAAACTCAGGCAAATCCTCGTTGAGGTTTTTATGGTCCACAACCTTTATCAGTTCCTGGCTCACAACTTTTTCAAATTCTCCTGTCCGCATCGTCTGGCCTGAAGACCATTTTACTGTCACCTCGACAATGTAGTTATGCCCGTGGCCGGCGGGATTGGCGCATTTGCCAAAAACCTCGATATTCCGCTCTTCACTGAATTTTTCGTTCCACAGCTTATGGGCCGCCGCAAACTCGAATTTTTCACTGTAATAAACCATCGCACAATCCTTATCATCCACTGCCAGCGTTCTGAAAGGGCTTAACTTCAAGCTCAGTTTTGATAATTGCGCCGAGCCGAACCTGCCTGCAAGTTTTTCCCATACAATTTTCAAAAGCCGAACCAGCTCATCGTAACCCGTATGCCGGGCTGCTTGATGGTCGGCCTTTATTTTCTCCGTAAAAACGCCAACTGCGCAATCCCGAACCTTATGGTCAATATCGCTGACGTTCACAATCAGGCCGGTTGTCGCGTCCGCCTCGCCCGCCAGCTCGACCCCCAGTTCAAGAAATACAGACAGCCCCTCGCCAGCCGGCTTCGACGCAAACGAATTGAATCCCGCCTCATCGACCGGCAAAAAAGGATTTATTGAAAATCGAACGTAGCGGCACAGCTTGTGCATAATTCGCTGACGCCTTTTGAAAGAAATTTTTACAATCGCCTGTTATTTGTTTTGGCTGTGTATCAAGCTCATAATTTCGTTTCTGCTTCTCGGGTCTTTTCTGAACAGCCCGCGAACCGCGCTTGTTACCATCACCGAGCCGGGTTTCTTTATCCCGCGAATCGTCATACAGCTATGCGCCGCCTCAAGCACAACCGCGACACCGAGCGGTTTCAGATTGCTCATAAGACAATCAGCTATCTGATAGGTCAATCGCTCCTGCGTCTGTAATCGACGGGCGAAGCAATCCACAATTCGCGCCAGCTTGCTTACGCCGAGGATTTTACCCGCGGGCAAATACGCAACGTGAGCAGAACCGATAAAAGGCATCAAATGGTGCTCGCAGATGCTGTAAAAGGGTATGTCTCGCAAAAGCACGATTTCGTCGTAGTTCTCGTTGAAAACCCGGCTAATATGCGTATTGGGGTCATCGTGCATACCCGCCAGGAGCTCGCCATACATCCTCGCCACGCGGGCGGGCGTATCTTTCAGACCGTCGCGGTTAAGGTCTTCGCCGACCGCTGAAAGAATCTCCCTGACCGCCTTTTCAATTCTCGCCTCATCTATTTTCTTCTTTTGTTTTGTCATATCAATCGGCCAAAATCACTTTCTCGTTTTGCTCCCGGCAAGATTCATAAGATAAGCCGTCAGCAGCCTAACACCGAACGCGCTTGCACCTTCCGACACCGAAGCCGTCGGCTTTTCAAAGCAATCAACCCCCGCGATGTCCAGATGCGCCCATTTTTTGTCGCCGACGAACTGCCTCAAAAACGCCGCCGCGGTACACGCCCCGCCCCATCTGCCGCCGCTGTTTTTCAGGTCCGCTATTTTACTTTTCATTTCCTCAGCGTATTCTTCCCCGCAGGGCAGTTGCCAGACCTTTTCGCCGCTGGTCTTAGCCGCCTTTTCGATATTTTTGCCAAGTTGCTCGTCGTTGCTCATCAGCCCCGCCATAAATGTCCCCAGTGCAACGACACAAGAGCCGGTCAGCGTGGCAATATCTATAATCACGTCGCAGTTTTGCTTTACGGCGTAATGTAACGCGTCGCAAAGTATCATTCTGCCTTCAGCGTCGGTATTTTGAATCTCAACCGTCTTGCCGCTGTATGTGGTTACTATGTCGCCGGGCCTGTAGCTTGTGCCGCTTGGCATATTCTCCGCCGACGGCACTATGGCGTAAAGATTTACGGGCAGTTTCAACTCCGCCGCCGCCTTCGCCACAGCCAGCACAGCGATGCCGCCGGTCTTGTCGAGTTTCATCTGCTCCATATTTTGTGCCGGCTTTATGCTTATCCCGCCCGAATCAAACGTTATCGCCTTGCCGACAAGAGCGACCGTTGGTAATCTGTTTGCTTTTCCTTTCGGGGCGTATTTTACGACTATCAACCTTGGCGGCGTTTTTGACCCGCTGCCAACCGCCAGAATCCCTCCCATACCCAATTTGGCCAATTGCTTTTCATCAAGCACCGCGCAGCTAAGCCCCTTTGTGCCTCTTGCGAGTTTTTTCGCCCCTGCCGCAAGCGATGGCGGATTTATCACGTTTCCGGGCCTGCTCGCAAGCGCCCTGGCGTAACTCTGGGCCTTACCAATAATGGCCCCTTTTAATAACCCTTCCTCAAGCCGTCTCGTCTTCGCCGCGTTGTCGTCAATCACTTCAACAACGAGCGAATCCGTCCTGCCGTCTTCATCAGACGTAACATATTCATCGTAACGGAAACTCCCGTAGTATATTCCTTCCGCCATCGCCTGCGCCAAAAGCCCCGGCTCGAACTTCGCGCCGAAAGCCCGGTGAAGCGCAACTGCCATTGTCCGCGCCTTCATTGACACCGCTTTATTAGCTGCCAATGCAGCCGCTTGTCTGATGGTGTCGATGGTCGCCTTTTTCTGCTCACCTAATCCAACGATAAGCACGCGTTGCGCGCCTATACGATTGTTACCGTATATTAGAGCGCTGGTCCCGGTTTTTCCTGTGAAGTCGCCGAGTTTTACGACCTGTTCGATAGCCCCGCCGAGTTTTTTACACAGTTCGATGATTTCCGGCAGAGGTTTTTTGCCGTCCGAGAAATGACCTATAGCCAGCATCTGCGTTTTGCATTCGGCCAATGCCGACGACCTGGTCTTCAATTCAACTTCAATTATCCTCTTCATTTTTTTCCACCTTTCTTGCTACGGCTCGGCGTCACCATCTTTTTGCTGTGTCGGCGGCAACTTCGCCGAGACGAGTGACTTTGGTCCCCTTGCGTTTGGTTTACCTTTAGCGCGATGATGCAGATACGCTTCAATAAATTCCTCGATATCGCCGTCGAGCACCGCGTCAACTTTTCCGGTCTGACAATCGGTGCGATGGTCTTTCACCAATTGATATGGCTGCAAAACGTAACTGCGAATCTGGTTGCCCCAGGCAATCTCACCCTTTGCGCCGTATTGTTTGGCAATCTCGGCGTCACGTTTCTGCTGCTCAATCATATACAATCTCGCCTTGAGCACCTTCATCGCCGAGGCGCGGTTTTTGTGCTGGCTCCGTTCGTTCTGGCACTGAACAACGATACCCGTTGGTTTGTGCAGCATCCGCACCGCCGAGCTTGTCTTGTTGACGTGCTGGCCGCCTGCGCCGCCCGCGCGATAAAAATCAATCTTCAGGTCCTCTTCCTTTATCTCGATATCCACGTCCTCATCGAATTCAGGAAGACAATCGACCGCGGCAAAAGTAGTATGCCTGCGTTTGTTGGCGTCGAACGGGCTTATCCGGACAAGCCGATGAACGCCAACCTCGCACGACAATTTCCCGTACGCGAAAGGCCCTTTTACCTGAAGCGTTATCGACCGTATTCCCGCCTCTTCGCCGGGAGTAATATCAAGCTCGCTATACTGGTATTTGTTCGCATCGAAGTAGCGGGTGTACATCCTCAAAAGCATACTCACCCAGTCGCAACTCTCTGTCCCGCCCGCGCCTGCGTGAATACTGAAAAAACAGTTCTTCGTATCATTAGGCCCGTTCAAAAGACCCGTCAGTTCTATTTGCTCGCAGCGTTTGGCAATCGCCGCCAAATCATCCTCCAACTGGCCAAGCTCATCAGGGTCCGACTCGGCCGCCAATTCAAAAAACTCCGCCAAATCCTGCAGTTCCCTGCCGACTTCCTCAACCGGCTCAACTATCGCCTTTAACGCGCTTAGCCGGGAAACCACACCCTGTGCCGCCTCCTGATTGTCCCAGAAGCAGGGACTGCTCATCTTCTCCTGAAGCTGCGCAAACTCGGCCTTTTTGCCCGCCAAGTCAAAGCCAGTCCCGGATATTTTCAACCCGGGCCTTCATCTCCGCTATCCCGCTTTTTAATTGTGCAGCTTCCATAATTCTCGTGCTTATAACACATTAGGCCGCAATATGCAATCCTGCCGGGGGATTATTGATTCCCTAAAACAGTTAGTATATGATTGTCCTGTGGGTGAGACATAAGCCCCGTTATTTTGTGCCAGTTTTGAAAGATTTACTAATGAACGAAGCAAAATCGGACTCGTCCGCCTTGAAGACGCTGAAATCCCTGTTTATCCCCTGTGCGACGGTATTCATATCGAGCTTCTGCATTATGGTGCTGGAGCTTGTCGCTGGACGCATCATCGCCCGTTTCCTTGGCTCATCGCTTTACACCTGGACCAGCGTAATAGGCGTCGTCCTGGCGGGTATCACCATCGGCAACTACATCGGCGGACGACTCGCCGACCGCTTCAGACCCATCAAAGTACTATCTATACTTTTCGCGATTTGCGCCCTTGCCTGTCTTATCGCCATCGTTTCAAATAATCTCGCCGGCAGATGGGTCTGGCTTTGGCAGTTCAACTGGCGTACAAGAATCCTCCTGCACGTTACGGTTGTGTTCCTGCTGCCTTCGGCCCTTCTTGGCACAATCAGTCCCGTGGTTGCGAAAATGGCCCTCGAAAAGGGCCTTCCGACAGGCAGGACCGTAGGCGACATCTACGCCTGGGGAGCAGCGGGCAGCATCGCAGGCACATTCGTCGCCGGCTACTATCTCATCGCACTGATGGGAACCATATCAACCATCTACACCATCGCGACAGTCATGATTGTGATGGCCCTGCTTTATGGTACGGCTTTGCGTGCGGACAAGACAAAGGTTGCCTTATAATATCCCCTCAGCAAAAAAACATTGATGTGCCTATTGTCTTTTGACAGTCTCACTCGGTTTAACTATTACGCCGCTACTCGTCGCTGGAAGCTCGCCTGATATGCTCATACTTCGATGGCTTTTCCCGCGAAAATGTTATCCCCCTGCCGGTTACTATCTCGTGCTCTTCCCGCAGAAAATCGATATATTGCAGCAGCGCCCAGGCGGTATTGTTCCAACTCATCTGGTAGCCGCGCTGGTGCGCCTGCCTTTCCATAAATAATCGCCGCTGCTTGTTGAACACTAAGTAATCCAGCCCGCCGGCAATCTGCTCAACCGACGGCTCCATCGGGTCAACCAGAATACCGCGGACGTACCGCCCCATCACCAGCCCTTCGGGACATCGCTTGTTCGAGTAAATCAGTTCGCGCGCGTACCTGAATTTTGTCGCAATCGCCACCCTGCCTGAGCCGAGCGTATCGGCCAGCACTCCGCTGGATATCTGTTGCATATTCAGATAAGGCAACACCATCACGTTGGTCGCACCATAGAATTTCAGCAACATCCCCTCGTCAAGATAAGTATCGAAGAACACAACATCGTAATCTTCCAGATTGGCGCCTTGCAGGTCTTTTACCCTGCACCATCTGACCTTCGCCTGCTCCAGCGCTACCGCCAGAGACACCTGAAATCGCCTGTATGGCTCGCCGCCGTCGGCACGCACAAAATCCGGGTGACATTCGCCCGCTATAATGTACACGATGCTCTTGCGCTGCTCAGGCGTGCACGATTCCTCCAGAAACCTCCCAAACCCGCGTATGCCGTATTCGAGTCCCTTGTCCGGCGATAACAGCCCGAGCGTCGTAACAAGAAACTGGTTTTCAACGCCTAATTCCTTTTTTATTTCCCATCGGTCGTAATGTGACGGATTGTGCATCCTTATGCCGTGGTCGATGTGCTTGAGCTTGCTGTGCTCAATATGGTAGGTATCCGATTCGAGTATGTCGATTGCGCTTTCGGTAGTAACAATCACGCCGTCGCAAACCTTCGCAAGGGCCTGCACGGCGGTCCTTTGATGTTCGTCGGGGTCGTCCAAAACCGTGTGTAAATACACCACTGTTGTCAGCTTCGCGGCGGTAAACGTTTTGGCCATCTCGATGTAGTGCGTCCCCCGTGCGTCGTTACCGTCTTTGTCGGGGTCAAGGCCATATTCGTGCTGGAGTAAAACCACCGTAGGGTTGGTGCTTTCCTGTGCTCTTTTGATTATGCTCTCCGCCGTATCCGCCCACGACTGCGGGTTATACTGGTCGATTACAAGGTCCACGGGTATGTTATACGGCCCGTTGCCGTTGTCTATCGCGGCAACGCGTATGTACCCTACCTCGCCGGTAAAATGCGACAAGGCGTTTGCCAGATTTTTTGAAAACGTCGCTATCCCGCATCGCCTCGGCGGATAAGTGCTGACTATGCGAACATTATATGGCATACGGTAACCCCATTTTATCGTCGCTCGTGGTTCATCACTTGGCATGACTATTAAATCACTCGCTGTAGCTAAAGTCAACCGATTATGCTTGTCGCGGGCAAACCTTTGGTAAGGTTATTTCTCGGCTTTTACCGGTTTTTTCCTGCCGAGGAGTTCATCGGCGGCGTCAGCCGTTTTGGGAGGCCATTTGCCTTCCGCCTGCAGCTTCAGCAGGTTTTCCCTTTGCTTGATGCTGACTATCGTCCGGCAGCGCGGGAATCTGTTGCAGCCCATAAACGGGCCTTTCTTGCTCTGCCTGATGACAAGCTCGCCTTCCCGGCATTTATAACATTTCAATCCCGTCGGTTCAGCCGGCGGTTTCGGCGGCGCGATATTACCTTCCTTATCAACCTTAACTATCGTCTTGCAGTTGGGATAATCGCTGCAGCCGAGGAACGGGCCGAATCGCCCGTTTTTGTGAACTAATGGCTTGCCGCAGTTGGGACATTTGTGCTCACTTACTTTCTGCTCGACCATTTTGCCTTCCTTGTCGCACTGCCAGGTGAACTTGCACTCCGGATAGCCGGAGCAACTGAGGAATTTGCCCTTTTTGCCAAAACGATAAACTAACGGCGCGCCGCACTTGGGACATTCGTATTCGCTCGGCGTTGTCTCCGCCTTTGCGTGCTTCATCTCCGCGGTCGCCGTCTCGATACTCTTCTTGAACGGCCCGTAAAACTCATTCAAAACACTCACCCAGTCCAGGTGCTGCTCTTCGATTTTATCCAACTGCTCTTCCATATACCGGGTAAACGCCAAATCCATTACCTTGGGGAAGTATTCTTCGAGTTTGTCGGTTACCACCTCTCCGAGGTCGGTCGCGTAAAGTTTCTTTTCCCTCTGCTCGACGTATTCCCTGTCCTGGATGGTGCTGATGATGCTGGCGTATGTGCTGGGCCGGCCGATGCCCTCCTTTTCCAGCGCCTTTACCAGCGACGCCTCGGTATATCTTGCGGGCGGCTTTGTGAAATGCTGTTCGGCCCTGATATCCACCGCCGCCAGCTCCTGCCCGACCTTGACGAGGGGCAACTGCTGTTCAGCACCCGCCGAGACGCCGGGCGACCATACCTTCGTAAAACCATCGAAGACAATCGCTCGACCTGTCGTTTTATACAGGCATTTGCCAATCGAGGTATCGGCTGCGATATCCAGATTCGTAACGTCCCACTTCGCCGCCGACATCTGGCAGGCAATAAACCGCCTCCATATCAAATCGTAAATCCTGTATTGTTCCTCGCTGACAAGCGAGCGGACGTCCTCCGGCATCAGGTCAACGTCGGTCGGGTGAATCGCCTCGTGCGCCTGCTGCGCGTTTTTCTTGTCGGCAAACATATTCGCCTTTTCAGGAACGTACGCGTCGCCGAAATGCTTGTGAATAAAATTACGCGCCTCGTTGATTGCCTCAGGCGATATGTGCGTGCTGTCGGTCCTCATATAAGTAATCAGACCCAGCCGACCCATCTCCTCGCCGAGGTCAACACCCTCATACAACTGCTGCGCAATCGACATTGTGCGCTTGGTCGAAAACCCCATTCGATTCGACGCGGCCTGCTGAAGCGTTGACGTAATAAACGGCGGCCCGGGCCGGGACGACGACTCCTTTTTTTCAACCTGCTCAACTTTGAACTTGGCGCCTCTTACGGCCTCATATATCCGCTTTGCCTGCTGGTCATCCGACGCCTTGTATTTCTCCTCGCCGATTTTATAAATCTCGGCCTTAAAGGCGTTGTGTTCGGCAAGCCACTTGTTCTGCCGGTCAATGTTAGGCCCCTGCTCGGGCCTGCCCGGCGTAGCTTGCCTGTCCTCCATAGCTTTAGCGAAGGAGGAAGCGAAGTCGGGTTTTTCGCCCTTCGAGATAAAATCCTGCCACTGCTGTCCGTAATGACTTCCCAACTCGGTTGTGAAAACCGCAGGGATAAGCCAGTATTCCTCTGGCTTGAAGCCGCGTATCTCCCGCTCGCGTGTGACAACTATTTTGACCGCGACCGACTGCACACGCCCCGCGCTTAAACCCCGCGCAACTTTTTTCCACAACAGCGGGCTTATCTGGTAGCCGACTATCCGGTCAAGTATGCGCCTGGCCTGCTGCGCCATCACCTTGTCGGTATCAATCCGACCGGGATTGGCGAACGCCTGCTTTATCGCGGTCTGCGTTATCGCGTTGAATATCACACGATACACTTTGTCGGTCGGCACACCCAGAATATGCGCCAGATGCCAGGCAATCGCCTCGCCCTCCCGGTCCAGGTCGGTCGCCAAGTAAATGTCTTTGCAATTCTTCGCCGCCGCCTTGAGTCCGGTAACAACCTTGCTTTTGCCCTGCATAATCGTATATGTCGGCTCGAAGTCCTTTTCCAAATCGACGCCGAATTCCTTCGCGGGCAAATCGCGAATATGCCCCATCGACGCCTTGACCTCGAAGCCGGGGCCGAGATATTTATTTATCGTCCGCGACTTCGCCGGCGACTCCACTATCACTAACGATTTACCTTTTGGATTCGTTTTTGTCTTCGCCATATTCTTTTGTCATTCCCGCGACACGAAGCGAAGCGTAGAGCCCGTTTCGGAAATCGGGAATCCGTTCTATTTAGCCCCGCGTTTTACGCGGGGTTTGAACATCTCTTATTGAAACTATCGGTCAAATGCCTGAAAGACAACGACAAATAAGGTTGTGCCCGTGAATTGTCAAGAAAATTAGGAAGGGATTTAGGGCCCGCCCTGCCAAAAATGCAAATAAAAACCAAAAGGCAAAAAGAAAACCCCCGGCCATTTAGCCGGGGGTTATTATCATTTTTTGCGTGAACCCGATGCTGCTTATGCAGCTTTTGTCAACCCGAAAAAATCCTCAATAGTCACACTTCTTGCCGCCGGTGGTAGTGCAATCAAGCGGAACATCACCCCAGGTAACTTTACAAAACCATCGCCAGTCACAATCGCATGGTTGAGAAGTCCCGCCCCAACCACCGGTTTCTACTGTTGCAGTAGCGGTCGCAAAAAGCCATTTATGGTATTCGACATGCTGGTCAGCGAAAACAAACGTCGTCCCCTGGCCGTGCCGTGTTGGACGGTGGTCACCAAATGAACCGGGGGGGGCACCGCTAGCAACGTCAGGACCATAATCCAGAAAAAATGCGCCCTGCTTGGCTTGCCCTGCGTCCAAAAAGACAAACCTCTCGGCGGTTCTCCTAATATCACTTCTGAGTGTTATCAACCGAGGAGCAGAAGTAGTGCTAGAACCAGCCGAACCAGGATAAGTAGCCATCGCATGAGACAGAGCGTATGTTACTTCTTGGCCTTTGACGCCGACTGGACACTTGTAAACCTTGTAGTCATTGACCCATCTCCACAGCGTCCCCTCCGAGATAGCGTGCCGCCAGTCCGCCTGTTTACACCCCGCGCAGTCCATACCATATACCGGGTCAGTGCGAGGCATTGCGTTGGTATTTTGGGTTGGCGGCATAGCATGAGGGAACGGGTGCGGCCACTCGTGCCAAGCCAGTTGCTTCTGAGTGTACCAAATGCCAACAGGGGGGGTGTTCGGGTAGGTCCATGAGTACCATACATCGCCGACAGGCACTCTTTCCTTATTGTCGTCACAATACATATACCAGGCGGTTCCCAACTGTTTTATCTGGCTCATGCAAACCGCTCGTTTGCCCAATTCCCTTGCTCGGCCCAGGGCCGGCAGCAATATCGCCATCAATAGCGCGATTATCGCGATGACCACCAAAAGCTCAACCAATGTGAACCCATCTTCGCTTGCGCTACGATGGGCAGGTCCTTTTCGTTTATTCATAAAATAACACCCCAAAGACAAAAACCCATTCCAAAAAATCCATTCTTAATTATCGGCCTTATTAAGGGCGCTCTTTTTCATTTTATCAAAATCACTACCGTTTTGCAAGGGATTTCAATCGCCCGTTTTTCGCATAGGATAGCCCTCTGCGGCAATGGCGCACAATTAAATATTCTAAATTGGAACATGGATGATATCTGAGTAACCGCTTGGCAGAAAAAAAAGCTGGGCTGAGGTCAGGAGGGAGGAAGAGGAGGATTTAACCTCAGCCCGTGGCTCTTACAAATCCGCACAAGGCGGATAAAATTGCATGAATACTATCTCACTCTGTCACAATCTTGACCCCCCCTGTATATTGAGGTCAAGCAACCCCTGACAGTCTCTAATATATCAGTTCGTCGGACAATTGCAACAGAAAAATGCACGGTAAATGAAAATTTTTTGCAAATTATTGCCGGCGGCGCTTATCAGGAATTCCCTTATAATCGACCCAGGCAAACCCTTACCACAAATAGCCGGGGAGTGCAAAGCCGGCGCTTGCCGTCGCCGAAACGCTCTGCTAAACTGTTAAGCGTTGGCAATATCAGGAAAACAAATCGGTTATGAGAAAATTTCTGCATAAAATAACTCCATGGATTAGCGTTATCCTGTTTGTGATAGCCGCGGTTATCATTCACCACAAACTCAGGCAGTACCATTACCGCGACATCTCAGCAGAACTGGCGCGGATACCGATAGCATACGTGCTGGCGGCAATCGCGCTGACGTTCCTCGATTATTTTATTCTGACCGGCTACGACACGCTCGCGCTTACCTACATCGGGCATCGACTGCCTTATCGCAAGATAGCGGTCGCGTCATTCATCGGATACGTGTTCAGCCACAACGCAACAATCCTCGGCGGCTCCGCGGCACGCTACCGGATATACTCAGGACTGGGCCTTTCAGCGGGCCAGGTGGCACGCCTGATTTTATTCTGCTCAATAACCTTCTGGCTGGGCTTTCTGGCGTTGGGCGGCTTCACCTTCGTGCTGCACCCACAGGCAATCGAGCACGGCACTCACCTGCCCTTTAAGACAACCTGGCCGATAGGTGTCATATTCCTTATCCTGCTTGCGACATACCTCATTGTGACAACGGCGCGAAAAAAACCCGTAACTATTCGCGGCTGGGAACTGGCGATACCGTCATCGGGGCTGTCGCTTTGTCAGATTGCGCTGGCCTCAATTGACTGGGCGATTGCCAGCAGCGTTTTGTATGTCCTGCTGGCAAACTCCATCCAGATGGACTACCCGGAATTCCTGGAGATTTTCCTGCTATCACAATGCGCAGGCCTTGTCAGCAGCGTCCCCGGCGGCCTGGGAGTATTCGAAGGAGTAATGATGTTGTTGCTGTCTGAGGCGGCCCCCGCCTCTTCCCTAATCGGCTCGCTGCTTTTATACCGGGTGATTTATTATCTGCTCCCGCTTGGCCTTGCCTCAATTATTCTCGGGGCAGAAGAGATCGCCTCGCGCAGGGAAACATTGAAACGGCTCGGCGAAACAATCGGCAAATGGGCCGCTATGCTCATACCCCAGGTGTTCGCCGTCGGCAGTATGGCCGCAGGCACAATCCTGCTCGTATCAGGCGCGCTGCCGGCAGAAAACAGTCGCATGGAAATAATACGAGACATACTGCCTCTGTCGGCGGTGGAAATTTCGCACTTCCTCGGCAGTATCGTCGGCGCGGGACTGATTATTCTCGCAAGAGGTCTGCAGCGCCGGCTGGATGCCGCGTATCACCTTACGATAATACTGTTCGCCGCCGGCATCGTATTCTCGCTGGTCAAGGGTTTTGATTACGAAGAGGCGATAATCCTGTCGATTATGCTCGCAGCCCTTATTCCCTGCAGGGGCCGGTTTTATCGCAAGGCATCGCTGCTTCGGGACAGATTTTCATTCCCCTGGGCGGTTTTAGTGGTAGTCGTAGCAGCAAGCTCCATCTGGCTCGGGTTTTTCACATACAGACATCTTGGGCAGGCAGACCAGCTATGGTGGAAGTTCGCGTTCGATGCCAACGCACCAAGATTCCTGCGTGCCAGCACGGGTGTCATTGTTGCTATCCTTCTGTTCGGTATCGCCCGGCTGCTCGTCCCGGCGAAACCCGTCTTTTTGCCGCCCCCTGATACTGAAATTAAAATTGTTGAAAATATTGTCCGGAACAGTCCACGGACTTACGCATGGCTTGCGCTTCTCGGCGACAAAAGATTCCTTCTGGACGATAACAAAGACGCGTTTTTGATGTTCGGCGTCCATGGCAGAAGCTGGGTGAGTATGGGCGACCCCGTAGGCCCCGAAGACGACGCGAGAGAGCTTGCATGGGAATTCCGTGAACTCTGCGACGAATACGACGCATGGCCCGTCTTCTACCAGGTCGATACCGAACATCTCGATATTTACCTCGACCTTGGTCTTACGTTCATTAAATTCGGCGAGGAAGGCAGAGTCGAGCTGCCCAATTTTTCGCTCGAAGGTCACACCCGCAGAGACCTCCGCCACGCATACAACAAAATGGCAAGGCACGGACTGACGTTCTCGGTCATAGGGCCGGCGCAGGTCGAGGCGGTCATCGTCGATATGAAACGTGTTTCCGACGCCTGGCTTGAGAACAAAAACACAAGGGAAAAGAAATTTTCGCTCGGCTCGTTTGAACCGGAATACATCAGGAAAATGCCTGCCGCGTTAATTACTCAGCAAAATAAAATCGTCGCATTCGCCAATATCTGGCAGGGAGCACAAAAAGAAGAATTATCGGTGGACCTTATGCGTTATATGCCGGACAGCCCCGAAGGAATTATGGATTATATGTTTACCGAGCTTCTGCTGTGGGGCAAATCCGAGGGTTACAAGTGGTTCAACTTCGGCATGGCGCCTATGTCCGGCATGGAAGACAGACAGTTTGCACCGTTATGGTCGCAGGCGGGGGCCTTTTTGTTCCGTCACGGCGAGCACTTCTACAACTTCCAGGGACTGCACGAGTACAAGGACAAATTCGCGCCCGTCTGGCAGCCAAAATATATTGCCTGCCCACGCGGGCTGATGCTGCCCAGAATCCTCACCAACGTCGCCGCCCTTGTTTCAGGCAGCATAAAAGGCGTCGTCACAAAATAATACCCGCCCCGGCCAACCAGCTGACCCGTTAAAACGCTTATTTATGACAAATCTCGCTAAAGCCGGTTATTGACTATTTAACGGCGGCAGGGTATCTTCAACCATCTGTAAATACAGGTTTTGCAACAACAAACGACTTTTAGGCGGGTTTTCGATGCTCAAAAGGACAGTCAATTGCGGCCAGCTTCGTCTGGTTGATAAGGATAAAAGGGTCATTCTGGCCGGCTGGGTAAGGTCATCCCGCGACCACGGCGGACTTATATTCTTTGACCTGCGCGACAGGGAAGGCATCACGCAACTGGTCTTCAACCCCGAAAAATTCCCCGATGCCCACAAACTCGCACAGACCGTCCGCAGCGAATGGGTTGTGGCGGCAGAAGGCGTCGTGGAGCCGAGGGGTGAAGGACTGGAAAACCCCAAACTTGCCACCGGACAAATTGAAGTGGCCGTGGAGAAACTCGAAATCCTCAATACTGCCAAGACACCGCCCTTCGAAATTGACACAGCCGAAAAAACAGGCGAAGAGATCCGGCTGCAATATCGATATATCGACCTGCGCAGACCCGCGATGCAGGAAAAGCTCAAGGTCCGCCATCGCGTTACAAAAATCGCCCGCGATTATCTCGACTCGCTGGGTTTCTGGGAAATCGAGACGCCTATGCTGGGCAAAAGCACCCCAGAAGGGGCGCGCGACTTCCTCGTCCCCAGCCGACTGGTACCGGGGACGTTTTACGCGCTGCCCCAGTCGCCGCAGCTTTTCAAACAGATTCTTATGGTCAGCGGCACCGACAAATATTTCCAGATTGTCCGCTGCTTCCGCGACGAGGACCCGCGAGCCGACAGGCAGGCGGAATTCACCCAAATCGATGTGGAGATGAGCTTCGTAGAAGCTGACGACGTTATCAAGGTTCACGAGGTGCTGGTTGCCAAAATCTTCAACGAGGTGCTCGGCCTCAATATCCAGACGCCGATTCGACGAATGACTTATAAGGAAGCGTTGGATGATTACGGCATTGACAGGCCCGACCTGCGATTCGATATGAAACTCAAAGACGTGTCCGATATCGCCGGCAAAAGCACCTTCAAGGTCTTTACCTCGGCCATACAATCAGGCGGCATAGTCAAGGGACTCTGCGCACCCGACGGCGGCAACAAATACTCACGCAACGACATCGAAAAAACGCTTACAAGTTTCGCAGCCGACTACGGGGCGAAAGGACTCGCTTGGTTCAAGGCCAAAAACGAAAACGGCAAAATGACGCTTGTCAGCAATCTCTCGAAATTCTTCAGCCCGGACCAGCTCGAACAAATGGCAAATCGTTTCGGCGCAAAGGACGGCGACCTGGTTTTACTGGTGGCAGCCGACGAAAAAAGCGTCAATAAGGCGCTGGCGCCCCTGCGATGCAAAATCGCAAAGGAGCTCAAACTCTACGACGAAAGCCGATTTGAATTTGTCTGGATTGTCGATTTCCCGCTGTTCGAGTGGAACGACCAGGAGAAACGCTACGACTCGATGCACCACCCATTTACCGCGCCAATTCCGGCGGATATGCCAAAGCTGGAAACCGACCCCGGGCACATCATCGCCCAGGCATACGACATCGTCGTCAACGGCTCGGAAATCGGCGGAGGCAGCGTTCGTATCCACAGACCCGAAATGCAGGCGAAGGTCTTCGACCTGCTGAACATTACCAGAGAACAGGCGCAGTTACGATTCGGCTTCTTCCTCAAGGCGCTCGAGCACGGGGCTCCTCCCCACGGCGGAATCGCCCTGGGACTCGACCGTATGATTATGCTGCTGACAGGCACCGACAATATCCGCGACGTCATCGCCTTCCCAAAAACGCAGCGAGGCCAGTGCCTGCTCACCGACGCGCCGAGCGAGGTCGAACAAAAACAGCTTGATGAACTCAACCTGCGAACGCAAACACACTCGCACGAGCTTGAGAAAAAACAATAGCGTTTGACGCACAGTGTGCGCCCTCTTATTGGGCACGGGAACTATTACCATACGCTATACGCTATTTTTCGACCTATGCTGAAAAAGATAGGGAAAATTTATCACAGGATTCTGGTGTTTCTGCACCTTTCGCCGCTGTCACTGGCGGAAAAGTGCAGAATCGCGTTCGGCACCGCGGTGGTGCTGACACTGGCTCTCGCGCTGCTTATCCCATACGCCTGGATGCGCCAGCTCACCCGGCAGAATCGGCTTGACGCCAGCAGAGCCAGAGCGGAGACACTGGTTCGTAATCATTTTCAGATACGTCCGCCGGCCGACACCAAACTGGCGGCACTGGACGACCGAGGCAACGTGATGGACCCAAACAAAACCGACATTCGCTGGGTTCGTTTCAAAAAAGATGACAAAAAAATTGAGGGGTTGACGGTCCAGCAGCGGCTTATGATAGAGGACCTGCGCAACGACGAGGATTCCTCCGACCAGATACGCTTTGAGAGCAGAAAAAATACGCTTTATTCCAGCTATGTACGCGTCTTCCGGGCAACCGAGGGCTGCATAACCTGTCACAATCCGCAGGGTTCCGCAGGCGCATTTAACCGCAACGAGGCGATAGGCGCTGTCGTAGTTGAAGGACCCGCCCCCGAGATACGCCGGACAACTCTCCTAAACCGCGTATGGATTATTGTCGCCGGCCTTATCAGCGGCACAGGCGCAATCGTGGCATTTTATATCATCACGCAACGGGTCATTTTGAGTCCTATTCGCCAGTTGCGGGCATTAGCCAATAACGTCGCCGAAGGCAATCTCGATATCAGAAGCTCGATAACTACCCGCGACGAATACGAGAAGCTTGCCGAGGCCTTCAACCATATGCTCGACGGTCTGCAAGCCGCTCAGGAAAAACTACGTCAGGCCAACAGGCAGCTCGATGATAAAATAATCGAGCTTTCGGAGCGGAACATCGAGCTTTTCAAAGCGAACAAGGTCAAGGGCGAATTCCTGGCAAATATCTCGCACGAGTTCAGAACCCCGCTCAATTCCATTATGGGCTTTGCCCAGGTGCTTCGCGATAAGCCGGAGCTGCTCAAGGAAGACAAGGGGAAACGCTATGCCGAGAACATCATCGTCGGAGGCCAGCGGCTGCTCAATATGATTAACGACCTGCTTTATCTCGCGAGAGCCGAGGCGGACAAAATTCAACTGCATATCGAACAGACAACCGCCGAGGAGATTTGCGACGCCGTTGTCACTTCGTTTTCTGAAATAACGCGGGAAAAGAACCTTGCCATCGCACTCGAAGTGCAGCAGGGTATCCCTGCTTTTGTGACCGACGCGGGCAAAATCCAGCAGATTCTCGAAAACTATACGAGCAACGCCGTAAAGTTCACGCCCGAAGGTGGCACAATAACTCTAAGCGCGGTGATGCTCGACGACAAGACAATTCGATTCTCTGTAACAGACACCGGCTGCGGAATAGCCGAGCAGGACAGAGACAAGATATTCCAGAAGTTCGGCCAATTAGGCAGCCCCCTGACGCGACAGACAAGCGGCACGGGACTGGGTCTGGCCATAAGCAAGGAGCTTGCTGATCTGCTCGCAAGCCAGGTCGGCTTCGAAAGCCGGCTCGAAAAAGGTTCGACCTTCTGGCTGGATATACCGCTGACCATGGCTAAAGACCAGCAGCAGTAATTTTACAAGGAGTGAATGACTACCTCGTTTTGCACCGCGGTTATGCCGTTATTCCATTATGGCGGAGGAGCCAAGTTTTATTTCTTACCACGGCAATGGACCCTTGAAGGCCTGGAATCGTCCCTAAAGGTAAAGTTCAAATTTAATGCCCCAGAACCAGATTAACGCCGTCCGTCTCGTTGAAATCGGCGAACCTCAAGCCGAACACCACGTCGCCGGACACAGCATTAATATTAGCCTTCGCTATCGACACCGCAAAAGTGCATTTGTCAAGGTCTATCGTCGCCGTGACGATGCCGTCATTGACGTCGGGGCTGGCGCTCGGGTCAACGTTGATTTTACTGCATTTATACGAATGACCCTTCCTGGCCGCCTCAAACCTGCCCGCCGGGATTGTGAAGGTCTGGTTGCCCCATACAATATTGACGTCCTGCTTGACCAGGTTCGGCTCATCCATATTCGCATCATTAATGTCTTTTACCGCTATCTCGCCGCTGACGGACAGCGAATCGGATAACGCACTGGTGCCGTTCTTGACCTTTGCTTTGGTTACAATGAGCGTGTCTTTATACATCCGCATAAGACGGGTCGGTATCGTTTTTTGGCCGTTGACAATCGTTTCATCGACATCGCCGGAAAGCGTATAATTGCCGATTCTAATATTCAGTTGCAGCGGACAGACAAGGCCAGTCAGGTCAATATTTTTGGTCTTTATCGCAAACGTCTTTTTGTTGAAATCCATTGTCAATGAAGTTATCGCACCTTCCCCGCCCCCGGGAATCTTGTACGTGTATTTATACTTGCCTTTTTTGACCTGCGTTGAATTGAATTCGATGGTTTCGGGGTATATAAGCACTTCACTGCCATCGGCCAGCGAAACAATATTGACGTCTATCTGGGTTGCCAGATACAGCCCCACCGGCGATGACGCCATTGTACCGGAGGCCTCGAAGACGTCCTGCCCCTCCGTTTTGCCGGCTGTCACCTTGCACTTGGTGATTGTCAAATCTATGGTCTGCTCAACTCCGCTTGCCTCGAAAAGCCAATCCTTCGCAAAACCGCCCATTTCGCCCTCGCCGCAGCGAAGGGTCCAGTCCGTATTGAACATCGGTGGACCCCAGTTGTAACTGGCGACCCAGGCGATGCTGCCGATATCAATCCCCTCAACAAATTCTTTCAACGGCTGACCATAATTGGAAATCGTCCCATTGGTTATATAATTGTTCGGGTCCGACGATGACTCGAACCCCCATTCGCCCATTATGACCGGATGGGCGGCAGCGGCAGCGGTAATGCTATCCCTGTAGTATTGATTACTGGATGAAAGCCAATGAGTAGGGTAGATATGAGAAATATAAACTACGTTGTCATCGCTAACCGGGTCGGTGGCTGTCGGCCCAATAATCTGACAATAACTCGGCGTGCCGACAAAAATAAGATTATCAGGAGCGTAACCGCGAATAATATCTATCCAGGTCTGCATATCATTTTTAACGCTGGTCCACCTCGCCGCATCCGAACCGCCGGGATTAATCGGCTCATTGAAAAGCTCAAAAATGACGTGGGAATCGTTGGCGAATCTCGGCGCCATATGCCGCCAGAACTCGCTCGTTGACGCAAGGTGGTTATAAGTATTCGCAACATAGTGCCAGTCGATGTCCGCGTAAACTTCCTTCTCAGCGCAGTAATCAACAACTGTTCTGAGAAGATTATACAAATCGTTATTGTCAGGGTTGAACGGATGCGGCCAGCCACTTACCGAATCAGGCGGGGCAATCATAATTCTGATTATCTTTGTGTACCAGCCGGGAGAATTGCTCTGAGTATCGTTTTTATCTGTTAGGCGGTCAATCATATTTAGTGCGCCGCCCTGCCAATCTTCGAGAGAACCGAGGTCGATCATGGCAACGCCTCTGAGAATAACAATGTTTCCATTGGGGTCTTTGACTTTATTGCCATCCACGTGTAACCGCGGAGGAACCGCATATAGGGGCGTGACCACACAAAGAACGATACATACTACTATAAATTTACAAAACACAGCGTGGTTATATTTGGCAAAAAATTCAGCAAAGGCCTTCCTCTCCATATTCAACGGCATTCTATAACCCCTAAAAATCAAGCTGCCATCTCTTCAAAAACCGTCAAAGATTACCCCCCGGACGGATGCTTTTAGTACGAACGTTTCGTAACACGATTAACATCATCCACTTCGTTGAAATCGCCGAAGTTTACGCCGAAAGCTATATAATCCGATGTGACATCAAGCGAATCGGCTGCGCTTACCGACACGGCAAATGTGGCGTTGTCGATATCTATGCTCGCCGTTACAAGGCCCGCGTTGCCGTTGCTGGTGTCTGCGACAACTTTACTGCATTTATATAAATGCCCGGTCCTGGAGGCAGTAAATTTGCCTTGTGGAACCCTGAATACTTTGTTGCCCCATATAAAGTTGACGTCTTCATTGTGCAGGTTGACGCCAATACTTTGTACCGCAAGGTATCCTTTGGCCGAAAACGAATCAGAAAACGGCCTGGTGCCGTGCTTGGCGCTTGCATTACTGGTTATGAGTGTATCGTCATACATTCTCATAAGGCGGGTAGGAATCAGAACGCTTTTGCCGTTAACTATTGTCTCGTTGACATCACCCGTCAGAGTATAGTAACCCATCGCCAGCTCCAAATGCACCGGGCAGGAAAGGCCCGTCAGGTCAACATTTTTCGCCGTTATTGCAAATGTCCTTCTAATCGGGTCTATTGTCAATGCCGTGATTGCTCCCCGATGGTTTTGGGGAATTTTATATGTGTATCCAAACTTGCCCCCCTTCACACGCGAAGAGTTGCAATTGATACTCTCATAGTAAACTTGATTTCCATTAGTCGATGAAGTGATGTTTACATCTATGCTGGTTGCCTGGCTGAAATCTATCGGAATGTTGCTGAATGTTCCGGACAAGGTAAATGCGTCCTTGATATTGCTGATATCATTGGAGTCCTGTCCCTGGGTTTTTCCGGCCGTAATATTGCATCTGGTGACCGTCATAGATGAAAACCGCTCGGCGTTTCTTTTCTCATAAAGCCGGTCCTTTACAAAACAGCCCATATAATCGCCGCAAAGAAGCTGCCAATTCGGGTCAAACATACGACAGCTCCAGTTGTACGCTGCACTCGCGGCAATATTGCCGATCCCAAGTCCTTCAAGATAATCAAGGAATGGCTGGCCAAAATTGGCTGCGGAACCAGCGGACCATACGTTAGGGTCAGAATTCGGCTCATATCCCCATGCGGTTACTAAAACAGGATAGACAGGTGACACAGCATCTATTTGGTCCGTAATCCAGGACGGAGCCATTCTCCATGTCTTTCCATAACAATGTAAAGCATAAACGATGTTGTCGCCTTCAACCGGATTGCTATTGAGAACAGCCGGCCCAATCTGTTGAGCCCAGCATGGGCCGGTCACAAGGCAAAGATTATCCGCCGTATAAGTGCGCACAATATTAACCCACGCCTGCATTTTGCCTTTCACAACTCCCCAGTTGCCGGCATCGTCGGTCGGCTCAGAGAAAAGCTCAAAAAGGACATTGCCGTCGTTTGCAAATTTCGGCGCCATATAATTCCAGAACGCGTTCGTCTCGGCAACCTTGTCGGCAATCGGTTTGGCATAAGCCCATAAGATAATCGAATAGACACCCTTCTCGGCACCGTAATCAACGGCTTCCTTGAGTGCCTCATATACTGCTTCGTTATTAGGGTCAGTAATATCATGAGGATTAAATACAATAGGACTGTCGGTGACAAACGAATCGTTTGGACAAACCGAGTACCTGATAACTTTTGTGTACCATCCCGGCGAATTACCATTAGGGTCGTCCGGGTTTGTAACGCGGTCAATATAATCGTGTATGCCATACCACTCTTTTAACATACTTATATCCACCGCAGAAACGCCCCGAAGAACAACAGTATGCCCCTCAGCATCTTTGATTTTATTGCCTTCCACGTGCAGTGGTGATGGTGCGGCATAAAGCAAAGAGACCGCACAAAGGAGCACACACGCAACAGCAATAGATAAGCTGCGATTAATGTCTCCGGACATATTCTCTTTCTTCGATATCATTGTACTGCCCTCAAAAAACGTACTGCTTTTTGTTTTTGATATACTCGCAAAAATCGTTCAGGTTTTTCTGCACAAGGTTCCGCGTCCGATGTAACTTCAATTTAAGATGACGGCGGACCTGATATTCCCAGGGCCGCTGTCATTGGCTAACAAATATCAATATCAATGCTTACGGCAGAGTAACGTCATCCGTCTCGTTGAAATCGCCGAACGAAATGCCGAACTTCGCCTCGCCGGACACAGTAGCAAGGTCTGCCTTTGTTATCGACAACGCAAAGGTGCATTTATCAAGGTCGATTGTGCCGCTTACTTTGGTGTTAGGGTCCTCGACAGGAGTTACGGTCGGCGTAATATTTTTGTTTAGCTTGTATAAATGCCCCGTCGTGGGAATCTTGAAACTGTTTATCGGAATCGTGAAGGTCTGAACGTTGTTGGCGTCGTTCCTGTCGCCCCAGGTAATAACAACTGGTACATTATTCAGGTTCGGCTGGGTCGTATTGCCGTCAGCGATTTCACCCGTAACCGACAGCGAATCAGACGAGGCCTTGGCGCTGCTCTTGACCTTTGTCTTGCCGGACGGAACTATGAGCGTGTCTTTATACATCCGCATAAGGCGGGTAGGTATCGTCTTGGTGCCATTGACCACCGCCTCACGGGCATTGCCCTTCAGTTCATTGCTGCCCATAGCGAATTTCACCTCAAACGGGCAGGCAAGACCCGTCAGGTCGATATTCTTTGCTGCTATTGCATAGGTTCCTTTACGGAAATCCAGCGTCAGGGAAGTAATTTTGCCCGCCTCGTCTTTGATGGTCTTGGCCGTGTGTGTGTACTTGTGTTTGCTGTTCACTACCGTCGGGTTGAAATCGTTTAAAGTTTCAGTGTAAGCGACATAATCATCGGTCGTCGAGGTAATTGTGACCACCACCGTGTTGATATCGTTAACATCGGTTGGCAGGACAACGGTTCCCGAAGCCGTAAAAGCGTCCTTCATGTTACTGTAATCGGTATCATTCCATGCCTGTGTTTTGCCGGCCGTTACCGTGCACTTGGAAACTATCATAGCCGGGGTTAAAAGCCGGAAATTGTCGAAGTAGAAACTTCCTGCACCGTTGCCGCCCTGTATTGAGACGGCAATCTGCATCCAGGTCGCGCCAGTCGCGTTATAGCTTGAAACATCCAGGGTGTATGTCTTGTTCGCGTCGCCGGCCCATGCGCCCCAGTCCAAAGATGTTGGTTCGCCGGTGTCTCTGTTTATCGCCGTAGCGAGATTATTCCATTCTTTCCAGCCACAGGGGTCGTCGCTGTTTATGGCAATCTTATCAGCTACTTTTGTCCAGGGCTGGCTGGGCCATTCCGAAGCGACCATTGTCACGTCAAACTGAAGTGACGCGTCAGTCAAATTCAGTGGCGACCCTGCCCACTGAAGAACCCAGTAGCCGGCAACAGTGGGTTTTACCCGCAAGCTGCCGTTACCCAATGTGACGCCTATGTTACTATCGGGAACAAGAATGGCATTAGGATCGTCCCCCCCTGGAACCCAGCCATCGTTGCTGTCTGCCCTTTCCCAGTTGCCCAGTATTACGTCACCGTAACCCGTAGAAGCAAAACCCAGCATCAGAGCAAGACAAGCAACAGCAACACTACCTGACCATGTTCCTATAAATGATTGTTTCTTTGCCTCGGATTGCATTTTTGTAATCTCCTAAAACTTTAATCTTCTCCTGATTTCGGTTTCAAAGAGCGATGACAAACCCATATTCGGGGGTGCGCTCTATAACTATCAGTAGGAAAACCAATTACGGCACACCTGACCTGCCGTCACTGGCTCATATACATCTTCCTCTACTGTAAAATATAGTATCGACAACTCGTCCCTCCAATCTAAAACCCAAATTTAAAATTCCTGCGGCAAATTCGGGTTGGCCATCTCGTTGGAACCGTTGAAGTTTATGCCGAACCCCACGTCGCCCGACGTTACATCGAGGTCTGCGCCTTCTTTTATTGATACTGAAAACGCACATTTATCAAGGCCTATCGCCGCTGTTATCGGACCTCCCTCGGTCACGGAGAAATTGGTGTATTTATAGGACCCGATGAGGAGATATTAAAGATATGACAAAATGGGCGATACAGGGCTCGAACCTGTGACCTCACGGGTGTGATCCGTGCGCTCTGACCAACTGAGCTAATCGCCCCGCAAAGTCATATTAAAACCGATTTGGCCTGCTGTTGTCAAGCTTAAAGCATGTCCTGCCGGGTTGGTTCAAAGTCCCTTGTTTGCCAAAAGATTGATTCGTCCGAGCTTAACGCCTTTTATACTTACGAGTTTATCGCCCATCCGATTTATCTCGCCGACTTTGCCCCGCAAAACTATCACCTCGAGGCAGTCATGGTGGTCCAGATGAATATGAAGAGAAGAAATGGTTTTAAGAAAATGCGAATGTTGAAGTTCAGTCAGCCGCTCCATAATCGCGGTTGCGTGGTGGTCATACACCAGGACAACCGCGGCAACCGCTTCGGCCTTTTCATTGCTTAGCTGGTCGCTGCTTAACTGCTGCCTTATCAAATCGCGTATCGCCTCTGACCGGCTCTGGTAACCTTTTCCGGCAATCAGCTTGTCAAATGCGCCGAGCAGCTCTTTCTCAAGCGACACGCCCACTCGTTCTATCTGTGCCATTGTATCTCTCCGAAATACAGCTCTGTATTTGCAAACTAATCCCTGCTCGTTACATAAACCGCCTGCTCGGCGAAAAAATTCGGCGCAAACTTAACGGGACAGACTCGCGTTTCACTCAACCCTATCTTCTTTTCAACCCGCACGCCAAGCTTTGCGCAGAACCTGTCAAAATCCTTCAGCGTAAAAAAATGAACATTTGGCGAATTATGCCATTCGAAAGGCAGGTGGCCGGTCACGGGCGCCTTGCCCAGAATCGCCATCTGCAATCTGCATCGCCAGTGCGCGAAATTCGGGAAGCTGACAATCACCTTTTTGCCGACCCGCAGCATTTCAAGAAGCGCCTTCTCCGGGTTCTTCAGCGTCTGCACCGTTTGCGACAGTATCACGTAATCGAAGCTCTTGTCGACATAATAATCGAGCCCCTGCTCGACGTCCTGCTGAATAACCGGTAACCCTCGGCAGACACAATCCAGCACAGATTCCTGGCCAAGCTCGATACCCTCGCCTTTTATTTTTTTGTCGCGTATAAGATTGGCGAGCAGCTCGCCGCTGCCGCAGCCAACATCAAGCACGGCGGTTCCCGGCTCGATAAGCGATTCTATCAGGTCGTAATCAACTCGCGCCCTTTGCGGCTGGTCAAAAACATCCAGCCCTCGTCCCCGCTGGGCGATACAGGAGCAGGGTTTGCGGTTCTGCGGGTCATACGTCGCTTTCAGAAAACAACAGATAAATTGTCCAAGCGTGTCAATCTCCAGTAAAAACGCGTCGTGGCCGTATGGTGACACAATGTCGCAGTAGCTCACATCCTTGCGGTTGGAAGCAATCGCTTCGGCTATCGCCTTCGACTGCGCAGGCGTAAAAAGCCAGTCGCTGGACAAGCTTACAACCAGAAATCGACTCTTGACATCAGCGAACGCCTTTTCAAGCGAGCCGTAGTCCTTGGCCAGGTCAAAATAATCCCCCGCCTTGGTAATATAAAGATAACTGTTGGCGTCAAACCGCTCGACGAAACTCTGCCCCTGATAATCAAGATACGTCTCAACAGCGAACTCTGAGGCGAAATCGTATTTGTAATCGTCGGCGGTGCGCAATTTTCTGCCGAATTTATCACGCATACTTTCTTCGGACAGGTACGTAATATGCCCTATCATCCGCGCAATGCCAAGTCCTCTTGCGGGCTGTCCCTTGTCATGATACTGCCCATCCGCAAAATCCCGGTCCGCCAGTATCGCACTTCGCCCCACCGCGTCAAACGCTATCGATTGAGCGCTCAAATGGCTGGTCGTCGCTATCGGCAATGCCGACCGGACAAAATCCGGATACTGAATCGCCCACTGCAAGACCTGCATCCCGCCTATCGAGCCGCCAATCACCGCCAATAATTTTTTTACGCCGAGTTTATCCATCAGCAGCTTCTGAACCTTCACCATATCGGCTATGGTGATAATCGGGAAATCAAGGCCGTATGGTTTGCCGGTCCTGGGGTTAATCGAAGAAGGTCCCGTCGTCCCCGAACAGCCGCCCAAAAAATTCGAGCAAATCACAAAATATCTATTAGTGTCTATTCCCTTGCCAGGGCCGACCATAGTGTCCCACCAGCCGGGTTTGCGATCGTTCGGATTGTTTAATCCCGCCACGTGGGCGTTGCCGCTAAGTGCATGGCAAATCAGGACAACATTATCCCCCGTTGCGTCCGGCTTGCCGTATGTCTCGTATGCCACGTCAATCGGCCCAAGCGTCTTGCCGCACGCAAGCTCCAGCGGGTTATTCTCCTCGACAACCCGTATCATCTGCGTTTTAACTATACCAACCGTTTTTTCATTTGAGTTTGCCATAACCGCCTCAAGTATACCTCAAACCATCCTCCTGTAAAGTACCAGCCACTCCTCGTCTTGTGCCGCCGTGCTGTAATTTTATATTCCTATTATCGCCAAAAATACTTGACACCGTCAAATCAGCAGTATAAATTGTCCCTTAATGGTGTCACTGTTATAAGGGATGGGTTTTGCCTTAAACCTTTTTTGAAGGGGGACACAAATGGCAAAGAAAAAGAAAGCAAAAAGAATTTCGAGAGGACAATGGAGCAAACGGGACCTTAACCTGCTCAAACGGCTGTTTCCCGCGACCGCCACGTCCAAAATCGCCAAGAAAATGGGGCGCAAGACCGACGCTGTCAAAAAGAAAGCGTCCAGGATGGGGCTTAAAAAATCAAAGGCCTATCTGCGGCGCATCGGCAGAGCGTAGCCGGCCTTGCGATGACCAACGGTATTTGATTTGGCCTCTCTGATTCTATATACTTAATCGGCGAAACCGGAAGATTCTATTACAGGTGAAGCCGATGACAGTGGAACAACATCTAAGACAAGCCGTGCTCTGGGAGCAGGCACAAGGCAAGAAGGCGCAGTGTTTTCTGTGCGCCCATCGCTGCCTGATAGCCGAGGGCAAAACCGGTATATGCGCCGTTCGCAGGAATATCGCCGGCGTTCTGTATTCGCTAAATTACGACAAGGTCGTCTCTGCCAATCCCGACCCGATAGAGAAAAAGCCCCTGTTTCATTTTCAGCCGGGAAGTAAAAGTTTTTCAATCGCGACGATGGGCTGCAACTTCCGCTGCGAATTCTGCCAGAACTGGCAGATAAGCCAGGCCATCGTCGAGACCGGCGAATTTGAAGGCGAGGCCATAAGCCCGGAACAAATCGTCAACGCCGCAATCCACTCCAGCTGCAAAAGTATCGCCTATACCTATACGGAACCAACCATCTTTATGGAGTTGGCCTCGGATTGCGGTAAACTGGCAAAACAAAGCGGCCTGAAAAACGTATTTGTCAGCAACGGCTACCAGACCAAAGAAGCGATTGACTTCGCCGCCGACTGGCTCGACGCCATAAACGTTGACCTCAAGGCATTCAGCGAGGATTACTACCGCCGATTGTGTAAGGCAAAATTGCAACCAGTCCTCGACACAATCGAGTATATCGCAAAAAATACAAATATCTGGCTTGAGACAACCACGCTGCTGTTACCCGACGAAAATGATTCCGAAGAAGAATTAAAGCGGCTTGCCGATTTCCTTGTTACAAAAGCCGGCCCCGACTTCCCCTGGCACATCAGCCGATTCTACCCGCAATATAAATATACCGATTCAGTACCCACCCCGCCGGCGTCATTGCAAAGGGCTTATGAAATCGGCAAACAGGCAGGTCTGCACCACGTTTATCTCGGCAACGTCCCCGGCTCAAAACAGGAAAATACATTTTGTTACAAGTGCGGCCACACGCTAATCGAGCGCATCGGCTATAATGTCGCCTCGAACAAGATAAAGGATTCGTACTGCCCCGATTGCGGCACCCAAATCGCCGGGCGATGGGAATAAAGAATGAAAATTGTCGCGGACGAAAATATACCGTTTGTAAAAGAATGTTTCGCGTCAATAGGCAACGTGCAAACGCTATCCGGCAGAAAAATAACTCCTGATACAATAGCCGACGCGGATATTCTGCTCGTTCGCAGCATTACGCTGGTAAACGAAAAGCTTCTGGCTAACAGCAAAGTTAAATTCGTCGCCACCGCAACAATCGGCTTCGAGCACGTCGATGTCGATTACCTGAACAAACGCAACATCGGCTTCGCCTCCGCGCCCGGTTCAAATGCAAACTCCGTCGCCGATTATATTGTCGCGGCGTTACTATCTGTCGCTCAAAAACACAAAATAATCCTCGAAGGCAAATCCATCGGTGTCGTCGGCGTCGGCAACGTCGGAAGCAAAGTGGCGAAAAAATGCGCGGCTCTCGGTATGATTGTCAAACTCAACGACCCGCCATTGTCTCGCCAGACCGGCGATTCAAAATACAGGCCACTAAATGAGCTTTTTGATTGTGATTTTATCACGCTGCATACACCTTTGACTCGCGAAGGACAAGATAAAACATACCATTTGGCAGATGAGAAATTTTTCGCGTCCTTGAAAACCGGTTGCGTCTTCATAAATACCTGTCGAGGAGCCGTTCACGATACTGCCGCTCTAAAAGCCGCTATCCGTAATAAAAAACTCAGCGCGGTCATCCTCGACGTCTGGGAAAATGAGCCGAATATCGATTGTGAACTACTTCGGCTCGTCGACATCTCAACGCCTCACATCGCCGGCTACTCTCTCGACGGCAAAATCGCGGGAATGATTATGATTTACAACGCCGCCTGCGAACACTTCGGCTTAAAACCAAAACACAAAATCGAGGACTTTCTCCCGCCGCCGACGGTTCCGCTAATAACAATTGACAAAATCAGCCCCGACCCGCAAAAACTTCTTCACGAAATCGTCCGGCAGGTTTATGTAATCAACCGCGACGACTTTAATACCCGCGAAATCGCGATGGTCGAACCCGATAAACGCGGCAAATTCTTCGATGACCTCCGTAAAAATTACCCTGTGCGCAGGGAATTTCAAAATACAACAATAATTTTAGCCACAGAGAGCACAGAGGGCACAGAGAATAAATTAAAAGGAATCGGGTTCAAAGTTAAAAGGCAAAAGTGAAAAATCAAAAAACCAATAATTCAAATATTATCAAATGGCCGACGGGCAAACTGGATTTTTCCGGCGGTTGCCTTCTTATGGGTGTTCTTAATGTTACGCCCGACTCGTTCAGCGATGGCGGACAATTTATCGACCGAGATAAGGCCATCGAGCAGGGTATAAAAATGGCTGCCGAGGGAGCGGCTATAATCGACGTCGGCCCCGAATCCACAAGACCAGGCGCACAAGCCGTTACCGCCGATGAACAGGTTCGCAGAGCAACACCCGTAATAGCAAAACTCGCGAAAAAAACAAAGGCCTGTATAAGTATTGATGCGACAAACTACGAAGTCGCAAAGGCCGCGTTAGACGCCGGGGCAAATATCATAAACGACATCACCGCCCTCGCGGACAAAAGAATGGCACAATTGGTTGCCGAACAAAAAGTCCCCGTGATTCTGATGCATATGCAGGGAACGCCGCGAACCATGCAGGTCGAGCCGAAATATAAAAACGTGGTCAGCGAGGTTTTGAAATTTTT
>Ga0187878_1000032_pt1 | contig 151535 bp, 147 predicted proteins | sample June2016WEW_17_1_FD_132979 | JGI IMG/M metagenome (GOLD analysis project Ga0187878, IMG submission 132979) | Peatland microbial communities from SPRUCE experiment site at the Marcell Experimental Forest, Minnesota, USA - June2016WEW_17_150 | ecosystem: Environmental > Terrestrial > Soil >... | reverse complement strand
GTACTCGAAGTGCTCTATCCGGTACCGATGATCTGGGCGTGGGTCAAACTTTAGTGCTTCCTCTATCCTATCGATAGCCTCAGTGCAAGCGCGGTCGCCAATCGCGTGAATCGCCACTTCACCTTTCTTTGCGTGCTGCTCAAGGACCACCCTCTTATTCCTCTCCTGGTCGCCCACGTATACTCCGCAGGTCGAGGGGTTGTCGGCGTATGGCTCATACATCAGAGCAGTTTGGGCCCCAGCTGAACCATCGATGCCTATCTTCAGGGTGCCAAATGTGAGCCACTGATCACCCGACCACTCACGAGGGTACCATGTCATGACGTGGCAGCGGAGGTGAAGGTCATTCTCCTTTCGCGCATCAACGTAGGGCTTAGTGGAGAGATGAGGCGCAGATTCATCGGGTCGGCTGCAGTCGGTGATACCCGTGCAGCCTAAGCTGTGAGCGAGGGCAGATGCGTCGCGGAGGCCTTTCCTCAATTCCTCGTTGGTGGGAGGAGGTATATACGGCGTGACGAGGTCCCTAGCGTCTCTTAAGACACCGGTGGGCTTACCCAATTCATCCTTATCAACGACGCCTCCGGGGGGGTTGTGTGTGTCCCTTGTAATTCCGCATACCTCCAGGGCTCTGGTGTTTAGGACAATCATGTGACCGCAGATGCGCGTCAACGCGACCGGATTGTCAGGTGACGCCTGGTCGAGGTCGTGCCTAGTGGGGTACCTTCTCTCTCTAAGGTTCTGGTCGTCCCACTGTCGTCCCTGGACCCATTTGTCTCTGGGTACACCCCTAGTTGAGATGTAGTCTCTTAGTCCCTCTACAATTTCTCTAATGGATGTGGCATCCCGGAGTTGGAGGTGGGTTAGGGAGTATCCCATTCCGAGGAAGTGGGTGTGGGAGTCGATTAGGCCAGGCACAACGGTCTTCTCGGCCGCGTCAATGACCTCCGCACCTGCAGGGATCTTGACATCATTTCTTCTCCCGACGGCTATAATCCTGTTACCCTCGAGGATGACTGTCGCGTCATTGAGGGCGGGTCTACCAGTGCCATCTATTAGGCACCCACATAGAATGGCTTTCGTTCCGATGGTTTGTCGCCATATTTTTTATGGTTACTAATGTTTTTAATGCTTCGTACAATTTTTAGTCGCGCGCGGATATATTGATCGCATCTTCCCTAAAAAAAGGCCTCATTGGGTTAGAGTTCCATCATACATCTAGTGCATCAGCTCCCTCGTATTCTCGAGGGTCAGTTTCCTGGGGTTGAATCTGGGGAGGCTGTAGAGTTGCTGGCGTTCTTTGAAGATGTACTCTGCGAACTCATCGATCTCGCTTTCGGAGATGCCGAGTTGTTTCAGATTGGCAGGCGCGCGCGCAAGTGAGGCAACATGAATGCTCAGATTGCGAGATATCTAAAATGGGCAGCTCGGAATATTCTCTGGTATCTTCTTCTACTGCATTTTGATTCCCGTCTATCAATTCATATTATGGCTATCTCCCTTAATCGAGTTCACAATAATCGTCATGATCATAGGACTCATAGTATCCTTTGACAAAGAAAATAGAGATGAAAATCTAGGCAAAATTCTCACCATAGGAGCAGTTTTGGCTTCCATAGGTGCAGTTTTGTACTTTATTTGGAGTTTAGTGAAGAAGAAGCAGAGCGATGGAAGAAGAAATGTCAATGCTGATTATAGAGTGAAAGAATAAGCTCTACGCTTCGATGAAGAAAACATCAGTCGTAATAGTCGCGGATCTTCTTTCCCTCCCCACAATCTGCTCACACGCAGAGTCGTTATTGAGAGCCACACATCCCTTGAATAGACCCAGACTAGGACTCTCGTAGGATTGCCGATAAAACGTATCAGCAAGAAAACTTGTACAATGAGTGATCGAACCATGAAAACCGACGTCGAGTACCTAGAGTATGCTTGGCCCATGAGACAGTTCCTCATCACGACTGGAAGTATCAAGGGAAAATCAAATATAATTACGGTCAGCTTCTGCATGCCGGTATCTAAGCAACCACCCCTCCTTGTCTGCGCAATAGGAACCGGGTTCTGCTCAGCCAAGCTAATAAACGAAAACCGCGAGTTCGTCGTGAACGTGCCTCCCCCGGAGCTGAAACGGCAGATATACTACTGCGGCTACCACTCAGGATACGATGTCGACAAGTTCAAGGAGACGGGTCTGACTCCAAAACCCGCCCGCCTCGTGAATGCACCCATCATCGATGAGTGCGTGGCGCACATGGAGTGTAAGGTCAGACAGGAAGTAGAGACTGGTGACAAGACGCTGTTCGTCGGTGAGGTAGTAGAAGCCTACGCTGACGTGGCTCTTGTAAGAGGGGAACGTGGGTTCGAGCACGGGAAAGGCGAGTTCCCGAGGGCCAGGTATGCCACTAGGTTCAACCTGAAATAGAATGCCCTCAGAACATGAGATCTCTTTTAGCGCGCGCAAGTGATAAGATGTGCACCTAATCTAAAACGCTCACTTCTCTTCCCTCTTCTCTAATCCCAACACTAATCGAGGCGGCCTTATGCTCCGCGTTGAAACCTATCTTACAATTTCGCGCGCGCGGAGTGGATTCTACACATTCGCCTTTAGAAGGATCAGACCAGTCATAAGTGCAAGTTTTGAGACTGCCATCATGTGGGGGCCAAGGAGATGGGAACCTGGGATGATTTAGTCTTAATGGTTAGAACACCATAGCGCGTGCATAATAATTATAGATAATAAATTCAACATCCCATACAATTGAGTCTCGTGCGCAAAATGATATAGGCTGTAACTCTTTGAACATTCTTCAATTCAGACCAGACCATCCTGAGCCTTATGGCTTAACAGAGCGATACTTGAGCCAAATTTGTATATGGCATATCTTAACTCTAGGGCACTGTACAGAATATTCAAACCACATCTCTAAAAACCCAGAGAGCTAGATCAGAGCAGGAGATTCGACAACGTCAAAACCGATGTGGATCACTGTTTGCGTCCTCGTAGCAATCATAATTACAGGAGCCACCTCGCCCCACTCCCCCCATCCATCGCCTTCCCCCGAGAACTCTTACGGTACCCAGATGAACGTGAAGGATGTGCCACCAAACACGTTATGGTGGATGAAAGGATCAACTACCAACGATAACGGACCGGAGCTAAACTACGCCGAGAAGCTTCTATCACTTGTAAATAATGAGTCTCGCTCAGACCTTCGAGCCGTCTATGGGAATTGTTTCGTAAACCCAGGTAACACGACACTGTTCATCGTCTTGACGCGGTGCGATTCGGAGACAACCGCATTGTTCAATAAGGCCCTTGATCCTCTGCAGGATGTCCACATAGTCTACAGGACGGGCCCAGCGACTCACGTGGAGCTTGAGCGATACATGGAGGAGCTTGGGAGTGTCGTTTCGAGGCTTCCGAGAGACGTGGTTGAGATCAACTCCTACAGCATCTCTGAGAATGCAACGATCCTCGTCGGTATGGGTAAGATCTCGCAGTCGTCAGTGACTGCTTTCGCAGATGCCATAAGGGGCATCATCCCGGAGGAGTTGATCGTAATTAGACACATGGATATGGCCGTGTTAGTGTAAACGGAAAAGGGCGTGCATGCGGATTCGGTTTAAAAAAACTTAGCGCGAGCACGCGCTCTATTATAGAGGGGTGCGCGCACGCACGTGTATGAGCTTCTTGCGCAATCGCAATGATATAACCGGATGATCTCTTAGTAGCGAACTCGCATTATTGTTTTCAGGAACCATTTAGCCACGATGGAATGTCTCATGACATTTAAGACATACAAGAACTTGTGTTCTATGGTCGGCTAAATCGATTCCAGCAACGATTGATTTGATTGCCCCGCATGCTGGGCAGTTATCTCCCCACCTAACTTTCTTTTCAGTATTTGAATTATCCATCAAAAAGGCCTCGATTAGGTTGAGAAAAGCCTTACATTGCTGTTTATAAAACCAAGCATTCTGTTGTGGAAGTGTATAAACAGGCAGGAAGACCTATGAATTTACTGCCACATTAAATAAATGATAACCTACATGAAATGCTCATGAACACTGCTTCACTTCAAGAGGATCATCATTGCGCGCGCGGGTCAAGAACGACCACCTAGGCTTCGAGATCCATTACGTGCACGGAGGCGTTCACCACAAGTATCGACCTGACTATATTATTCACTTTAACAAATGGTACCTACTTTATCTTAGAAGTGAAAGGCCAGCCAACCCAACAGGACCGCAGCAAGGAAATTGCATTGCAGGAGTGGATAGAGGCCGTGAATACACATGGTGGCTTCGGAAAATGGCTATACGCCCAATTCACTCATCCTAAAGATATCACGGATATCATTACAAACTCGATAATAGCTTGACACTAACTCGTGGTGTGACAGTCATTCTTTAAACCGCTTTTCAAGCTCCCATTTGACTGCTCTACCGAGTTGGGTTTTATAAAATCTTGAAGGTGGATTTTTTTTAGACATCCATGACCGCTTCGCTGGGTGAAAGTGGCGTATTATTGTTTGGCCTCCTCCCACGGAGAACAGAGGGTATGATGGCGATTGTGTTCAGTACTGCGAGATAGAGGTATGTTCTCTGGAGTGCCTCGACGAAGAGTAATTTGTCTGCGGCTGTTACATCCACTGGGCCTAGAGAGGTTATAATTTGGCTGAGTAGAGGATATGGGACTATTAGTGTCAACAAGATTATGGCGAGGTTTAGACTTATCGTGAAGCCGACGTTGAACATCGTATTTCTGAATGCGGATGCTACACCTCTCCTATCGGCTGGGACGGCACCCATAATGGAGCTCATGTTAGGCGAGCCGAATAGGCCTGTGCCTACACCGAAGATCATCATGTAAACTAGAACCGTCAAATATGGGGTTGAGGCGTCCACGGTCGAGAAGAGGTAGAGTGAGAGGCTGGTAATGGCCAGTCCGCCCGTTGTGAAGAGGAAGGGCCCGAATTTATCTGAGAGTTTCCCGCTGAGTGCCCCGAAGGCGAGGCTTGCTAACTCGAATGGGATCAGCCTTATTCCAGCATCGAAGGGGCTGAGGCCAATAACTAGTTGTAGGTATAGGCTTAGGAGAAGTAGGACTGCTCCCCATGCTGCTGCATTGATTAGTTGGGCCGTGACGCCCCCGGTGAATTCCCTTATCCCGAGTAGGCGGAGGTCGAGGAGTGGGTGTTCCTGGCGTCTCTCGTAACTCACGAATGCGGCTATGCTTAGGATTGCGATGACGAGGAGTATGTATACGATGTCGCGGTCCACCATCCCGTAGGCATCGTACGTTAAGGCGAAGAGAAATGCGGTTATTGAGACGGTGAAGGTCAAGAAACCCACCCAATCGATCGGAGAACTTTTTTCGAGTATGCCAACTTCTTTGAGTCGTTTCCAAGCCCAGAAGATGCCGAAGATGCCGATGGGAACGTTGATGTAGAAGAGGGCTCTCCAGTCGAGGAGGGCGAGAAGGACCCCGCTGAGTGTGAGGCCAGCCATGGCTCCAAACCTGAAGGAGCTAAAGTTTAGGCCAAGGGCGAAGCCAAGCTCTTTGACAGGGGTGGCGTCCACTATCATCGCGACGCTGTTGACGCTGAGAATCCCCGATCCGACTCCTTGAAGGAACCTAAAAAAGATAACTTGTGTAGGGGTTCCTGAGAGACTGATTAGGGCTGATCCTAATGTGAAGAGGAAGAAACCTGAGATGTAGATCTTGACTCTTCCGAAGATGTCCGTTACTCTACCGACTAGGAGAAGGATGATAGTGCTGCCGAGTGTGTATGACTGCGTAAACCAGATGGCTTGCTCGGCGTCTGCGCCGAGGGCTGCAGCGACCTGGGGGAGGCCGACGATGATTATTCGGGAGTCTATGCCAGCCATTAGCACCCCAATGGTGGTGACGGTGAGTACTGTCCACTTATAGTTCAAATCATATGCCTTCTGGGTTGACGAATAGGGTTCACGAGGTTGAACTTAAATCAGTATCATTGTCGCTGCATCGATCTGGTTTGTATTAGTGTCTTTGAGCTTCATTGATTTCGTTCTTAGAGGTTTTCCAGAGTTGTGGGAAATAGGGTAATGTGCTAATGAGGATCATATCATAAATTGATATTAACTATTTATTGGGATAGTAATCGCATTTCTTCGTGCGCGCAAAGTGATACTGTTCTAAACAGTAGCATTAAGTCACCGATGCCAAGGAGTAATCACTAATGTCCACCAACTCAAACACAACCTTAACGGTGCTAATCTCCATCATCCTAGCCACATCTGCCTTCCTAGCTGTAGCAATAAGTCAACCCGTACCCCAAATAAAGGTGAGTGAGGAGCAGGCAATCAGCATACTCAGGGAATACGATAACACTGATAACAGAATCGTAAACGGAACCATCAGGACCCTAAGCGCTAACTTGGAGTACATCTCACTCAACTGGACAACTTACCTGAGCAACACTGGCGATGAACCCCACAGCCGCATATACATCTCAGATACCCCCGTGGGCGAATACAAGCCGTACTGGTTCATCCACATCGAATCGGTCTGGGATTACGGTTGGAGTGGCGGTTCTGGAAGCTACATCGTTGACGCGCAGAGTGGGGAGATCGTGCTCTCACTCGAGAGAGTCGGCGGAGGAATCAGCGTAATCGGTCCTGACTACCTGATTTTCCTTCAACCTGAGGCGTGGGATTATAATAATCCGGTTGAGGCAAAGCTGGGTGCGTTCACCCCCATCACACTGACTCTGACCGCTGAACCCGACTACCACGCCTCGCTTCCCGTGTCGATGAAGATTGCTAACGTTCCATTGGGCTACTGTGTTGGACCGAGTAATTCGTCTGCGGTCCTGAAAACGGGTGGGTATGTGTCATTCATTCTTGAGGTCTTCACTCCAGTTGCTTACCCGGCTGATTTTCTGCCGCCTCCGGCTGACCCTCATCCTCATTTTGATGTTGGGATCAGCTTCCTCGGGCACTCCTACTCTTATCCTGTGTACATTATTCCTTCTAACAAGTGAACAATCTGGTTGTGATTCAGTTTACCGCGCGCGCATATGGAGGGCTATTACAATTACAGCTAACGCGATTGAAATCAACTCAATGAACCAACCCTGCACCCAGAAGGGGTTCTCCACCTTCTGTGGGAACACCAGTAAGATGTGCGCGCGCAATTAGCATCCAGTTAATAGCACGTGTATTCTATTCATCAAACCACTCGATAGCCCAGGCATTCAGTTGGTCGATCGTTTTGATTCTTTTTAGTTGTATTTTTGCCTTATTCAATGACTCGATGATGTCCGGTGAATAATCTTTGTCAAGATCGACTGTAATGGACTTGTATAATTTTCCTCTCTCAGTTGTCATTTCCTAACACCTTAAGCGGGCGACAAAATCAAATTAACTTAGGTTTCTAAAATAATTATTCTTATTTGGCTTAATCTAGATTTGTTACTCGTGCGAGAGATCATCATCCTTTTCGAAATAATCCTAGAGAGATATGGTTCCAATTGGCTTTAGTTTTGATCTTATGAGCGCGCGCATGCTGATGCGGTTACGCGCGCGCACCTCGATCCTACATCCTTCTTAAATGAAGACTATAGGGGGCAGGGAGTCTTTACCCGTTCGAACCTTGAGCTCCTGTAGCTCCCTCTTCTGCTGGTTTAAGACATCCCAGAACTCCCTCGGCATGTTCGGTTCGTCTCTATAAAGCTGCTCCATCCTGGCGATCTTCTCAAGGTACTTGGAGACTCGTATGCTGAACTGCTGGATGTACTCCTCCTCCGTGTAGTCCCTCTTGAAGACGACTTTGAATAGCTGTTTGAGATCCTTATAATGCGGGATCAGCCCTATCGGCGTCTTGATGGCCTCGTAGTCTCCTTTTACACGTCCCTCAGCCCAGATGACCCAGATCTTCTTATCGACTTTCGTATTCGTGTATTTGCCCTCGTGGCGGAGGAAGTAGTTGGTAGCGTAGACCCGCGGTTTGTTCTTGAGCTTCTTCCCGAACTTGTAGTGATTTGCTAAATAGGTGGAGAGGGGAACGACTACGAAATCGATGTTGGCCATGGGGTCCTGTCTCCTGACCCCAGTCTTGCCTATAGTGGCGGTGGTCGTCTCCGACTCGAGGGTTGCCCCGAGATACACACCATGCTCCCAGCTCAACGCTTCCGCAATAGGGACGTTCGTATCTGAATCTCTTCCTCCATAAAATATTCCCTCTACAATCACGCCCTCGGGGTCATTGTAGTGTGGGTCCACGTTCTCAAGCTCGCTTAGGCGCATAGTGTATCTTGCGTTTCCGTGGGCGAATGGTATCTCATTTCCGTCCTTGTCCTTCTTCCCCTTGAACCACTCCCCACTGAAGTTCGTCCCCTTCTCGGGGATGTCACTCCTCCCCATACCGAGCCAGTAGGGGACACCATCCGAAACGAGAACGTTGCTAAAGATTAGCTCCCTCGGCGTTGTAAGGCTCTTGTAGATCAGGGGGTCGTCAATCGGGTTTACGTCCTGTATGATGCCGAAGATCCCCTGCTCTATATTGACACCCCTACAGTAACCCTCAGTGTCTCCCTTAAGATAGGCAATGTCGTCTCCAACTATGCTCTGCCCTGGGATCATTGCTGTGCTCGTCTTTCCGCAGGCAGAAGGGTACGCACCAGCGAAATATGTGACTCTATCCTTCCCCGGTGGGTGAATTCCCATCAGAAGCATATGCTCCGCGAGCCAGTCCTCGTGGTTCGCCTTGTAGACGGCGAGACGTAGCGCCAACTTTTTCAACCCAACGCTGTTCCCCGCGTACTGGTTGTTGACCGAGTATACCTTTCCATCTTTCACATCTATGTAGATGCGTCGATTCCCATAGTTTTTCGTGACCTTTCTATCATCGAGCTCCCCCGCCGAGTGGAGGAAGGTAAAGAAATCCCCCTCACCACTGAGCCTCTTGAATTGCTCGTACCCCTGTCTGTAGAGAAGGTCCTCGCTATGGGAGACATAGGCGGAATCCGTCACCTGCATTGCGCAGAGACTGAAGCGGCTGTTGGTTGGGCCGAGGCTATAAAATTTTACAATCATATCCCTCCCCACCATTGAGCCATCCATAAGGCCTAGGATCTCCCTTAGTCCCTCCTCTCGGCCAATTGTGTTAATGTTCTTGCTCAACCGCATTCCCTGTGGTGTGAGAACCTTGGTGCTCCCAGTGTCACGAGCCAGGTCATAGTATCCATCGAAGTGTATTGTGTGCCCCTTCATCCTCAGGGGCTTCTCCTCCCCCGTCTTATTAGCGAGTTCACGGATGCGATCAACATCGGACTGGGCCTCGCCGAGAACGATAACCCTCGACGGCTTACAAAGTCTGTTGAATGAGTGGAGTTGGTCAATCACATGCTGATTACCGAGGGCCTCAAGGCTCTCTCGGCTCTCCTTATCCAGGACCTTAACAAGTACGTCCGGGATCATAAACCATCAATTGATGTACGGTGCTCTCCCGATAAGTGTAACGGTGAAATCAAAATTTCGAGGAAAATCCCCCAATGATGAATCCGCTTCATTCCAACCTTATGCAAGATGAAATTTCAACCCAAATGACCACAACCATAAATGCTATTACAATAATGGGCCGAGGCAAATCTAGCTAGGAAGGAAATTATCATAAGGCTGACGAGGTTCAATTTTCCCAGATCATCATGAGTGAAAACGGTTTATTATCCAGGTTTTGGCTCTGGGAGCTGACTCGTCCAGCCTTCGAGGATTGGCTCGTTAAAGACCCGGCTCCGACGGTCATAATAGGCATCGGCGCAATTGAACAGCATGCGGTCCACCTACCATTAGGGTGCGACAGTATAGGGGTAGCAAAGTTCATTCACGACGTAGCAGAGAAGACCAACAGCGTCTGCCTCCACCCCACCTGGGCAGGGTATAGTCCCCATCACATGGAGTTCGCGGGGACCATCACATACAGCCACGAGACCCTTCTAAACATCCTGCTTGACACAATCAGAAGCCTATCGTATCATGGCGTGAAGCGCTTCGTCCTCATCAATTACCATGGCGGAAACGAGAATATAATGAACCTCGCAGCCCAGATCGCGAAGAGAGAGTACCGCGTCATGGTGGCGACCCCTCATGGGCCGAACAACACTGAGCTCTCAAAGAAGATCAGATACAGGATGCAGAGGTATCTTGAGGTCCACAGCTGCGCCCGTGAGACCAGCTACGCCCTACATTACTTCCCCGAGCTAGTCGAAATGTGGCGTCTTGAGGACTGGGAGAACCCCACCCTCATCCCTGAGTATCTCCTAGAGTTCCTAGACCCAGATCGCCTGGACTACGAGATAGTCAGCCAGATATTCGACGCCAGCATCGGTCCCGACACCAACGACATAACTAAGACCGGGCAGTACAGCATCAACGATCCGCGCACCGCAACGAAGGAGGAGGGTGACGCCATGGCTGCTGAGTCAACCCAATTCCTCATCGACTTCATAAACACATGGAAGAAATTGCCCACCCCACCGGCCTATAGCGACGAGAGCGGTTGTGGTGACACCAATTGCCACCAGGAGCACGAAGACTGCGACTGCGGAGAAGTCGGACACAACCCTGAAAACAAAAAACGATGATATTTGAGAAGCTCACTTGGCTCTTTGTGGAGCGTACGCATAGCTGAACCTGTCATCATCGGCCCTTGACGAATAATTGCCAGAGGAAGGGATTGTAAAGTAGTCACCTTTACAGAGTACGGGGAACCTCAGACCTCCAGGGGGGAGGCAGGGAACTGATTATTGAAAGATCACAGACCTTTACCTGCGTGCGCTAGAATAATCTCCGCCGAAGTCGTCAAGTAACTCCTAATAGGTACATACACCCTAAAAGTTGCAATGGACTACACGGAGGCATCCAAATGGTTCCTCGACTTGGAACGCCTCGGTTCAAAACCCGGGCTTGAGGTGGTGTCAGCCCTTCTTGAAAGCCTCGGCTCGCCACATAGGCGATTCAAATCTGTCCACGTCACAGGCACCAATGGGAAGGGTAGCACCTCCGCGATGATAGCCAGTATCCTCAGAGCTGCAGGATACCGAGTCGGTCTATTCACGAGCCCCCACCTTAGCACATGGAGAGAGAGCATCGTCATCGATGGCGAGAAGATTAGCCAAAACGATGCAGCCACAATCATGGGGCTGATCAGAGTCGAGTGCATGAAGACAGCGAAGAAACCAGGCCTCCGCCACCCTACGCAATTCGAGACACTTACTGTCGCAGCCTTCCAGTATTTCGCCTGGAAGGAGGTCGACTTCGCTGTCGTGGAAGTCGGGATGGGGGGAAGACTCGACGCCACAAACGTCATCATGCCAGAGGTCGCCGTAATCACAAATGTGAGCCTTGAACACACAGCCTGGCTCGGGGATACGGTTCTCAAAATAGCCCGAGAGAAGTCTGGTATAATAAAGCCTGGCTGTTCCGTCGTAACAGCAACGACTAACGACGAGGTCTATAATCTTCTCCGTGAAAGGAGCCGATACGAGAGTGCCAAAATTACCCGCGTAGGAACCGAAGTCACATACGCGACACAGGAACAAAGTATTGAAGGGCAGAACTTTCGAGTAGAAGGTCGGCTTGCCACTTACAACCTCTCGACCAGGCTCCTAGGAGAGTACCAAGTCGTGAACGGGGCGACCGCAGTCGCAGTAGCCGAGGCTCTGATCGACCGTGGATTTAACATATCTCCGCAGTCCATAGTCGGGGGGATGAGAGCCACTGCTTGGCCTGGGCGGCTTGAGGTCGTTCAGAAGAACCCACTTGTCCTGCTCGATGGCGCAAAGGACGCCGAGGCAGCAATAGCCCTAAGCCGCTTCCTAAATAATCTCCCCCGGAGGCGACTAATCGCCGTTATTGCAATCAGTAGTGACAAGGACATACCCGCTATGGTCCATGAGATAGCTGGAGCAGCAGACTATGTCATAGCGACTAGCCACCGCATCAGTTCGAGGACCGGTGATCCTAGCCTGATAGTCGGGGAGGCTGCAAAGCTTGGGAAGCCATCAGAGGCTCAGCCGAACGTTGCATCTGCTGTGAAGAGAGCGCTTGAGATCGCCGAGCCAGTGGACGCCGTCCTTGTAGCTGGCTCCGTTTTCCTCGTAGGCGAAGCCCGTGAACTCTGGTACCCACCTGAACTATAAATGCTTGAAACCCTTCACGAACCTGTACTTTCATAGATTGTGGGAGTTTTAACAACAAAGCCCACCTATTCACTCAAACTTATTAGTCCTTAATCCATGGGGAGAATCGACGTACTGCTATGAACACACGCCATCTAAATTTGATTGGATGATCAGATTAACCCCATATTAACAAAGATTAAAGGGCTCTCTTAGAGATTCAACTCCATTTTCTTCGTCTCGACGGCGTGATAAACTTCGCGCTCTCTCACATTCTTCTAACTCTCATGTCTTGCTCGCAGGAACATTGCTCCTATTATAGAGCCTATCAGCAGACTCAACAGGGCATATATATCGGTTGTCGTACTTTCGACCACTAAGTTGTAAACGAACTCGAAGATGTATGCTATAATGGCTGTAATCGTACCCGTCTGGATATAATTCCTCCTCCTAACCCTGGCTACTAGGTATCCTCCTAGAAAACCCCCAATAAGATGCGCCGCAAGGTAGACACTCATCACCAAATTATAGACGGACTCACGATCTGCGAGGGAAAGCCCACCGAACATGATTTGTAAAACCTGCGAGACTAAAAGGACCACGCCGAAGGCTAACGCTGCCCCCGCGAGGTAATTCCTGAAGTCGCGCTCACTTTTCAAGACGTTTCAATATGTTAGGGTTACACTCCAATATTTAACCCTCCGCGAAGGGTACGGATGGGGCGACAAATTCGCAATGATGATTTTCCCCTAAACCCCGGTTAGGAATATCCACCAGCCATACTCTAACGAACAGGATGGTAGACAAACTCAATATTGAGATCTAGGCGATTGAGTCTGTAAAAATATAGGTCCTCACAGGCAATCTCAGGCAAACTTGAGACAATTTATGAGTAACCCTCCTTAACCTCTACCATTTTCTTCTTACACGACATCACTTCGATAAAGTAGTTAACCTTCCAGCCGATGCTTGTATCATGAAGAAGTCACTCGGAATAGGGACATTCGCTCTACCCTCCCCCGTATGGGTCGTAGGCACCTACGATGCGGCCGGGAAGCCGAATCTCATGACAGCCGCCTGGGGTGGAATATGTAACTCCCGCCCCCCATCGATCTACGTCAGCCTACGTAAGGCGACATACAGCCATGGAAATATAATGGCGAGGAGAGCCTACACCGTAAGTATCCCTTCAGAGAAGTACGTTAAAGAGACGGATTGGATAGGCATCGCCACAGGTCGTGAACTGGACAAGTTCGTCACCGCCAAGCTCACCCCTGTAAGGGGGTCAGTCGTGGATGCCCCTTATGTGGATGAGTTCCCTGTTGTGCTCGAATGTCGTGTGAGGGAAGTTTTCGAGCTCGGTCTACACACCCAGTTTGTTGGCGAGATCTTGGATGTGAAGGCCGAGGTAGACGTCCTTAACGAGAAAGGAGCTATCGACATCGAGAAGGTCAGACCCATTATCTTCGCCGCGGGCACAGGTACTTACCATGGTGTCGGGAAGAAAATACAGGACGCTTTCACTATAAGGGAGCTGAAGAAGGACTAGGCTCCGCTTGCACAATAGTAGATTGCGTTGAAAAGCATCCTAAAGCTACCGCGTGCCTGATTCCTGAAGTGGGGAGGGAACCCAAATAAGATCACCCTACCCCTTCCAACTCTGTGATCTGATATTGCCGCGAGCCCCCTTAACTGCTTCTCCCCCAAGATCCAGCCGCTAAGCAAAGCATTCGCCTCCGGGTACTTCGCCACCTCGTATCCCTCCTTCACCTTGAAAGCGGGGCCTGAAATGAAGTAGACCGAAGCCTCACGTGGGTAACCGAACGCAACCGGATGTGTCTCGTCAAGTGTAACACTGAGTATGCTGCCGGGAATGTAGAACTCTTGCTCTTTTAGACCTTCCAGCGGATTCTCAGCTGCAACCATCAAGTCCTTGATGGCGTAGCTCGACGCCTTGTTGAGAGCGATTACGCTCCCCCCCTTATCTAGGAATTCGAGGACAGCCTTCGTCCCCTCCTCTCCGAGGCCTATCCTATACATGGCCTCGTAACTACCCGGATTGGAGCCCTTAACCGCCTTCATCCCATTCAATATTTGGTCCCTCCCGAGATCTGGAAAGATCAACACATCTAACTTCTCTGCCAAGCCGCCTTGCCTTATGCTCTGCGGGTTTAGCGATTCGAAGCCAAAGCCATACTCCTCAAGCACCATCCTGAGCCAAGCCTCGTCAGCGTTGGGCAACCACGCCTTGTAGACGCCGATCCTTGGCAAAATGACTTGGAAGGCAATATCCGGAAGGTCATCCATTCCATAGAAATCAACGCCGATATGAGTCGCCTCCTCCATCAGCTTATCCGTGTTCTCACCGGATTCGAGGATGAATGCCCCCGGCCTAAGCCCAATTGATTGGGCCTCCACCCAGTCCTGCGTCCTCCACAGATTGATACCCTTCTGAAGGAGCATGTTAGCGGCACTCGTCGAAGCTAGATGCTCTGATGGGAACAGGTAAAACTTCTTCCCAGCACCATGAATGTTCCCCATAGGCTTTCTGGGCCTCAATAACTCAGTTTCACAATCAAATCTATCTTGGACTGAGACTATATTGACCCCCATCTGGAGCCCAAGAGTCTGGGCGGTGACGTCATAGGGTACCTCCGGAGGGTCGCTTGGGTTTCTCCTCAAATCCGGGTAGACTTGCTTCTCTAGAAGAGTCTTTGCGAAGCGTCCATAAGGCTGGGCGAATGGCACCACGACGCTGCTTTTTGGGTACTTAATGCCATCAGCTGTAAATGGTTCTAATGCTTCGTACAGCTTTACGTCGCCCCTTCTAAGGACCTCAAACAACTCATAAACTGCACCTGGGTCCGCCTGTTCCATCGGTATGATAAATGCATATGGGCCACCAGGGGGATTAAGGGCCCTCCTACCAATCTCTAAGCTGCCTCTCAACCAACGCTCCCTATGCTTTGCGGCGTTTCCCAGCAGAGCCATAGCCGCAGTAAATTCGTATTCAACGATGTCTCGGAGACTCCATCTCCCCCCGACCCAAGGCATAACATGGTTCCATCTTGCCTCCCGAGGCTTGAAACCCCTCTCCCCCTCGAGCTCCTCTATTTTGACATTGACTGGGCTGGCTATGTCGACACTCGCTACCTCACTGAGGATCCGAATCCCACCATGGTAGTGCTGGTAGGCTCTCGCGGGGGTCCAGCCATCGAACTCCCAGTTGGTGCTTACACCCTCTTTTCCGGCAATCGTTAACGCATCGGCCATGGTCAAACCCATGAAACTTGTCCCACTAACAATCACAGGATCCACATTTGGATCGATCGGGTCGATGTAAGGTGGGACAAATATGCGGGGTCCCCTCTGGCCCATCTGGTGGAGATCGTAGACTATCTGAGGGTGCCAGAGGTTGTGGATCTTCTCCACTGTTAGCCTGGTCTCTTTGAGGCTAAACATGAACCAATCCCGGTTGTTGTCGTGACCAGCATATCTGTGGTATACCATTGGGGGGGCTGTTCCCTCGTATTTTGTGCCTAGGTAGCGCCTGTACCATTCGCAGACCAGTCTATTTCCATCAGGGTTCAGAGAGGGGACAAGGAGGAGGATGGTGTCCTGAAGTATTTCTCTGACGTCAGGATCATCCCCGGTTGCGAGTCTGTGGAGAAGCTCCATGCTCATCTGGCTCCCCCCTACCTCTGTTGAGTGGATGCTGCATGTGATTAAAACGACCGTCTTTCCAGATCTTATGAGTCTCTCTGCTTCCTCCGTTGTGACTCCCTCAGGCTCGCAGAGTCGAAGTTGAATCCGTCTTAGCTCCTCTAGGTTCCTAAGGTTCTCCGGTGAAGTCACGGTCGCTAGTAGGAATTGGTTTCCTTCGGTCGTCTTGCCCAGCTCTTCAAGCTTAACTCTATCCGAAGTCTCAGCTACTTTCGAGAAGTAAGCAACGATCTCCGGCCAATCCGCGAGTCTACGGTCCTCCCCAACTTTAAAGCCAAGATAGTCCTCAGGGGAGGGGACATCCTTCATAACCATGATCAAAGTAGCAAACACGGAGCATAAAAGCCGAGTGAAGACATACGAGAAATTGGATAGAATATCCGATAGTAGTGGAACTCGGATAGTTTCATATTAGGATTATCATTCGATATACAAGGTGAAAAAAAAGTTTCGATATTATCCCCGATGATGACTAACGAGAAAATTCTTCTCCCCATTTTAACAAGAAAACTAAGATTTTTTTACTGGGAAATATTAAATACACATCTAAATCGCCCGCCTAATAAAAGGAAACGCGGTTGCACCCCTGGAATAATCGGTGAACACTTGAGTAGAAGATGAATGGCTAACTCTTCTTCAGAGGGATTTCACCCTGTTTAACTGGTTTCCTCTCAACCTTGAAAGTTACAGGGCGTTCTGAGTCGGGGCAGCTGAAGTACTTTATCTTATCTATGTAGTCCCAGGGCTCTGTGACGTTTCTCTCCATCGCGGATGTGAGGGGGAGAATGGCGCTGAAGGCTGCTAAGCAGACGCTGTCGGTCTCCTCGAGGACAAGTCTTCCGGGGTTGCTAGTGATGGTTATCTTGTCACCGACCTTGTATATCTTGCATGGTCCCTTAACATGCGTTGGACCCCCGTCAATGCTCTTCGGATCTTGTACGTCGACGACTGTGAAAACTACCTTGTACATTACTATCTCACATCCCTGAGATTCAACGCGTAAAAGAATTAGCCTCCCCTATATACCCCCCAGAAGTGGCGGACGTTGACGTCTTCCGGACTATCAGTACCATGCGCGCCTTTGCCTGTGTCTGGGTCAATATGAGTGCCGTGGTCGGGTGTGAATGCGACGACCCTATTCGAAGACTTGTACCTCGCGTTAAAGGCCGAGGCCAGAGTCTCAAAGCTTCTCAGGTGCCGCTTAAATGCTTCTATAGCATTCGGGTCCCTCGGCGTCGAGGCATGCATAAGATCATCATACTCCTGGTGGTAAACGAGGATGAAGTCGTAGTCAGCGACATCGAGTATCTTCAGGGTGCTCGCCTCGACCTGCGGGTCATACTCCTCGGTGAAATAGTCAATCTTACGATTCCTGAAGACAAGATCAATGCTACTATTCTTTACGGCAATGATCGCAGCCTCCTTTCCCTCCCTAAGGAGGGCGTCAAATATTGTGTCACAGGTAAGTACAGGTTTCTCATACTTTCGTATCCCATGAACCTCTGGTTGCGCTCCCGTGAACATGCTACTAAAACATACAGGCGTATAGGTTGGGAGAACCGACTTCATTTCAACCTCTATTGGAGCAGCCTTCTCAACTCCAGCGAAGAGATTCGCATAGTCTCGGCGGATGCCGAGACCAATGGCATCTGGAGCGTACACTAGGGCCTTCTCGGCAAGTCCACCCCTGAGTATCTTGGAAGCGTATGAGACAACCACGTCTATAGTCGGTGCAGTTGACTCAATCGGGGCTTTGATGCCCATCAAGGAGCAGATCGTCGGTGTGACCGAGGTTATGCTGTACATGGCCCCAATTAATCTCAGATGGTAAAAATACTTTACTTGTAAAGAGGGTTAAAAGAGGAAGAGTCGACTACTCGATGAGGTAGACGATGTTAAGCGTCACTGATACGCTCAGGTTCCCAGACAGAACCGGTGTTGAAGGCGTCAAGGCTCCGGCCCCGGCGGTGACTGAGCTTCTATAGTCAAGCACGGGGTAGTATCCACTCTCACTCACACTCTGGACTCCCGCGATATGTATGCCCAATCCGTTGGTTATCACGTCGCTCTTTGCCTTCGCGTCTGCTATGGCAGCAGTGTACGCCTGGAGCTTTATGGCGGAAGCGGTTTCGTCGGTGATTCCGAAGCTGATCGAGTCAACCCTGTTGGCACCAGCGGAGGTCGCAGCATCAATGGCTGGGCCTACCTTAGAGAGATCCTTGATTTTGATCTGTATCATGTTCGTGACTTGGTACCCGATCACCTGGTGGATGTCGTAGTTGTAGTTGGGATTCACGGTGTACGTTGTGGTCTGAATGTCATCATTGGTGAATCCGAGCTGCTTTAGGGCGGCGATTACAGCAGTCATTGTTGCGGCGTTCTGGTCGATGGCTGTGCTCGCGAGCTTGTCCTCGCTGTATACGCCGAGGGAGACAGTCGCTTGATTGGCCTTAACATATATGACACCAGTGCCTGAGATGGTCAGTGTTTTAGGGTTTGTTCCCGTGTCTGTGGCGGTGACTGAGCTGAATCCTGTAGCCCCGACGGAGGGTGGCACACCTGTTGATGAAACTGGTTGGTTAACTTCGGCGATCGTACCTGGTTTATACGCGATTATCATTCCTGCTAGAAGAATGGATGCACATACTGCCAGAATTGTCGCGGCTTGTCTCGTCTTATCCATAATCATTACCGATAGGAAGACCTCTCGCGGACCTATTATACCCATAGATTAGAACGGGTGTACGAAATAGTAGAACAGGGGTTTAGGGATTATACCTTGAAGGGGGGTATGTGCCACTCCCTACCCCTCTGGGTTGTGATGTATTCAGGCCATGGCAGATCAACAGGGGGCTCCATATCGGGTGATAGGAGGGGCTTCTCAAGATACTTGGCTGTCCTCTCTTTCCATTCGTCTTTGCAGGCATTCAACCTATTGGGCTCGGTTACTAAATCAATCATCGTTCCACTGATAGCTTTCCCCGCGGTGTTGATACTCTTGTCTATGACCCCCTTCATGCCGCAGAGTGCGTATCTTGTCCAGGCGGGGAGCCTCACCCCAGGGATGCTGACGCTTGGGACATAAACCTGTATCCACACCGTTGGGCAGTGCCAGGTGAACTCGACATAGTCGTCGCTCCCGTTATGTGTTTGGTGGTTGGGGATGGGTCTCCGCCACATTCTCTCCCACTCGTCAGGTGGTGTGAGTTCCTCGTTGTATGGTTCCTGGGGCGGCTTGTAGCCTAGCTTCCACACTATCTCACGAGCCTTCTCTTTGTCGTCCTCCGAGAATTTTGGGGCTCCGATTAGCTCAAGGTTCTCGTATGCGAGGTCTGCAAGGGCCTTGTTGAAGAGCCCGGTTCGGGTCTTTGCGACCCATTTTATCCCCAGCTTACATCCAGTGACTTTCGCTACCGACTCGGCGTTGTTGAGGAGCACCTTGTATATTTGCTCCTGTTGCAGGAGGCTAGGGCTTCTGAAGGCATAGGTGATCACCCCCACTCTCGGCGGCAGGTTGTCCGCTGTGGCCTGACCTGCGACGAGGATGGCCTCATTTATGGTCCATAGACCGGTGCGTGGGAGCATACTCTCTTTAGTGTACTTAGTGGTCGTGTACATGAGGCAGACAGCGTCCAATGCCCCTGGTGCACGAGTCTGTGAAGGGAGATCGGGGGCATAGCTCATCCAGTTCTCGGGTTCATCGCAGTCGAATATGAAGGCGACGCACCAATAGCTCCCCCACTGGGTCTCATACATGACCGTCGTAGAACCCCTGGGGTGCCAAGCGACAGTAGCATCGAGTCCATCAAAGTAACCCCTCGCCGCCTCATAGGGCTTGGAGATGCATATCTTCTCCCCGGGGGCACCGAATATCTTTATGGTGCCCTTGAGACCGTGCTTCTCCATCGCACGCTTAGTAGCGTGTGCACCAGCTGCGGCCGCGACGCCAAGTGCGCTGTGGGGGTCTGTGTGCCCCGCCTGCCACGGATTATCCGTTTCACGATGGGTAACGGGCTCCTGCGCGGTCTCAGGCACCGCATCGTACTCAGTGTAAGTGCTGATGATAGGTCTGCCTCTCCCCCATCTTGCGAGGTAGGCTGTGGGCATCCCAGCGATTCCCTCCTCTACCTCGAAGCCTTCATCTCGGTGCCACCTCACAAGTGCGTCGTAGCTCTTATACTCCCGCAGAGCTGGCTCAGCGTACCTCCAGATCAACTGATGAAAATCACTGATCTTCTCCGAGTTCTCCTCGAAGTATTCGAAAGCCGTCTTCTTCTCCTTAGTCAGCTTCGCCATGATAAGTCGTAGAAAATAAACTCCAAGTCTTTATAACATGTAGGCATACCAAGAATCTCTTGTTCCACTGGGTTGTAGAAGTAAAATAAAGGAGAGTTCTACTTGACCTTCTTTATGGCTTCCTTGGTCTCTGCTGGGAAGTCACGCATAAGATTCTTGAGGACTACCTCGGCCACATACTGCTTGAACTGGGCCTCATCGAGCTTCGTGGAATAGATGCGGCGATGTCCACCCTTACCAGTTATCTCAGTGTAGTTGAGCACTCCCTCGTCAACCATAGCATTAAGGAAGTTGATTATGGAAGCTCGACTGATACTCCTCGTCTTAAGGGTCTTATTCACCATGCTCCAGACATCCCGAGAGCTAGCGCCCTCCCCCTTCTTCCCCCAAATGTAGTGGAGCGCCTCCTCTTGGTAGTCCTTAAGCACCATGGCAAGACCGTTTCCGGCGGTATCAATAGTTAGTGTCAATTCTTATTCACTTGCTTGACGGTAATCCGAGTATGTCCGATAATATAAACATTAACTTTTCTTTAATTGCTCACGCCCATTAACTCGATAAGGTTTAAATATTTATGTCCCATTTTTCATATGAAAAGATTTTCATACGTGATCTGAATGAAGAAAGGACTCTCGGAGATATGCTATGGATTTTTCTCCACTCTAGCAAATCCAACTCGCCTCTCGATTCTTGAGAAACTTAGGGCCAATCCAATGAATGTCACTAGCCTCGCCGATGCCATTGGACAGGAGCAGAGCATGGTCAGCCATAACCTGAAGGCTCTCGAAAGGTGTAACCTGATTCACGGCGAGCGGAAGGGGAAGGAGAAGATTTACAGCATCAACACCGAGACCGTCGAGGGATTATTCAGGGTCGTGGAGAACCATGCAGCGAATCACTGCCCATTCCACGGATCCTGTGCGGACTCAAAGTAAAGAGTGAATAAACTATGCATGAATCTAATGCTGAGATAGTGAAAGCCCCCGAGTTCCCAATGTTCTGTTTCCAGTGCGAGCAGACGGCTCAGGGGAGAGCATGTACCCAGATTGGTGTATGCGGTAAGAATCCGGAAGTGGCGGCCCTGCAGGACCTCCTAATTTACTCCCTTAAGGGATTGTCAATAGTAGCCTCCGAGGGGCGTAAGAGGGGCATATACGACAGGGAGATCGATAGGTTCGTCTGTGAGGCCGCATTCTCCACTCTTACAAACGTTAACTTTGACCCCGAGAGAATCGCGGGTCTCGTAAGGAAGACTATTACCTACCGAGATAGATTGAACAAGCTTGTTAAGGTGAAACTTCCGGACGAAGTGGTGAATTTTGTCCCATCCGACGACATAGTTGAGATGGTGGAACAGGGAGAGAAGGTCGGTATCAAGGCGGAGCCGGACGCGGGCAGTGATGTCCATAGCCTGCGTTGGACGCTCATCTACGGGCTTAAGGGTATATGCGCCTACGCTGATCACGCCGCCATACTCGGGAAGGAGGATGAGGGTCTATATGCCTTCATTGAGAGAGGCTTTGCAGCAGCGGCCAACTCTTCACTGGGGTTAAACGATTACCTTGGCCTTGTCATGGAAACTGGGAAGATGAACCTCCGTGCAATGGAGTTGCTCGATGCCGCTAATACAGGTGTGTATGGCAATCCCGTTCCCACCACCGTGCCTCTCGGCCATAAGAAGGGCAAGGCGATCCTAGTGTCAGGGCACGACTTGAGGGACTTGGAGCTCTTGCTCCAGCAGACGGAGGGGAAGGGCGTCTATGTCTACACTCACAGCGAGATGCTGCCCACTCATGGTTATCCGAATCTGAAGAAGTACAAACACTTCTACGGTCACTATGGCACTGCTTGGCAGAACCAGATAAAGGAGTTTTACACGTTCCCAGGCGCTATTCTCATGACGACGAACTGCATTCAGCGCCCAGCCCCTGCATACAGCGCCAACATATTCACAACGGGGTTAGTTGGATGGCCCGGCGTCACTCACATCGCTGATAAGAACTTCACACCCGTAATCAAGAGGGCCCTCGAGCTTCAAGGCTTCCAGGAGGATAAGGAAGCGGGAACTGTGACTGTGGGCTTTGGACACGAGGCCGTCATGAGTGTCGCCCCCAAGATCATAGAGCTGATAAAGGCCAAGAAAATTAGACACTTCTTCCTCGTCGCGGGCTGCGACGGAGCAAAGCTGGGGCGTAACTATTACACTGAGTTCGTTGAGAAGGTTCCCAAGGACTGCGTGGTCCTAACCCTCGCATGCGGTAAGTTCAGATTCTTCGACAAGGATCTCGGCAGTATCGACGGGATACCGAGGCTCCTCGACATAGGGCAGTGTAATGATGCCTACTCCGCGATCCAGATCGCGATTGCTTTGAGCAAAGCCTTCGGCGTCGGCGTCAATGATCTCCCTCTTAGCATGATCCTCAGTTGGTATGAGCAGAAGGCGGTGGCGATCCTCTTGACACTTCTGAGTCTAGGAATAAGGAACATACGTCTTGGACCAAGCCTCCCCGCATTCCTCACACCGAACGTCCTCAAGGTGCTTGTGGACAATTACAACATCATGCCCATCTCTACCCCAGACGCTGACTTGAAGGCCATCCTCGGATAGACTTAGATAATAATACTTAATCAAACGGAACCCGTGAAAGCACTCTAGCGTTTATCTTTCACGCTTCACTTTTCCAGACGATTCAGATGACTGAGATAAAGGTGGGGGGTGTAGTCCCTGACTTCACCTTGCCTGATCAGGATGGTAAGCCGTTGACGCTCTCCTCCTTCAGGGGGAAGGTCGTCGTCCTCTATTTCTACCCTAAGGACTTCACATCGGGATGCACAAAGGAGGCATGCCACTTCAGGGACGCTTATGAGGACTTCACCGAAGCGGGGGCTGTGGTCATCGGCGTTAGTGGAGATAGCCCGGAGTCCCACAGAAGGTTCAGGGACACTAACCTACTCCCATTCTCCTTGCTAAGTGACCAGAAAGGAGAGGTTAAGAAGCTGTACGGGGTCTCTGGCCATTTGCTCCCAGCGAGGATCACCTTCGTCATCGATAAGGCTGGCGTGGTCCGCAATGTATTCAGCTCAAAAATAGATATGAAAGCCCACGTCGACGAGGCGATGAAGACCCTGAAGACGCTGAGCTAGGTATCAAAAACTACCCTGACGACCCATTCGCCAACCTTATTCTCAATGCTCATCATATGGTATGTTACAGCCTTTACCGCTATGCCAACCTCATGGGTCGCGGCGGAGAAGCGTTCCCCCCACCCTTCAGCCCTTGCCCTCAGGCTCTTCTCGTCTATCTCAACACTTAGCCTCTTCGCGGTTAGCCCCTCGGAATCGTTACGGTAGAGCAACTCGTCTAAGAGGTTGAAGATGAGGCTCTGAAGGTCAATACCCCCCACCTCTACCGAGTAGATTTCCTTCTCTCTTATCCCTTCGAGGGGGGTGATAGCGTTTAGCATCCCTAGAGCCACGTTTGCCACGGCCTCGGATAGGGTCTTTCCCCTCCCTTCGACCAATAGATCTCCGGGCGGACCCCCTGGCGGATAGCTGTATCCAGACATTTTACTCCCACTCTATGGTGCTCGGAGGCTTGTTGGTGATGTCGTAGACGACTCGGGTGACCTGGGGAATGCTGTTGGTTATGCCATTGCTTATTCGTTCAAGGAGATCCCATGGTACGCGTGTGAAGTTGGCGGTCATGGCGTCGACGCTATCTACGACTCGGACCGCGATAGTCCACCCGTAGGCTCGCTCATCCCCTTTCACACCCGTGCTCTTCGTGTCGGTGAGGACAGCGAAGTACTGCCACGGGAGGCCCGCTATCTCGGACCCCTCTACCTCCCTCGTCACGACAGCGTCTGCTCTGCGTAGGGCCTCAGCCTTCTCCTCCGTAACCTCCCCCACTATACGGACAGCGAGCCCCGGGCCAGGGAATGGCTGTCGCCAGACGAGCTCCCTCGGGAGACCGAGCTTCGCACCTAGAACCCTAACCTCGTCCTTATAGAGGTCCTTAAGTGGCTCAACTATCCCTTTAAACTCCATATGCAGGGGGAGACCGCCGACGTTGTGGTGAGTCTTAATTGTGTCAGCGTGGCGAGTTATCCCCGACTCGATTCTATCGGGATAGATAGTGCCTTGAACGAGAAACTCAGCGCCAAAATCACGGGCCTCCTCCTCGAAGACCCTGATGAACTCCTCCCCTATGATCTTCCTCTTTGTCTCCGGGTCGACGACGCCCTTAAGCCTATTGAAGAACCTGTCCTTCGCATCGACGATCTTCACATTGACACCTATGCGCTCCATCGCCTCCTTAACCTGCTCGGATTCGCCCATGCGCATGAGACCGTGGTCAACATGGACTGCAATTATGCGGTCGCCTAGGGCTCTCCCAACGATGGCCGCAGCGACGCTTGAGTCTACACCACCACTTAGGGCTATGACTGCCTTCCCGCCTCCGACTTGGGCCTTAACAGTCTTTATACCCTCCTCAACCGCATCCGTGGGATGCCAGTTGGGCTTGCATTTGCAAATGTCGAAGACGAAATTGTGTAGCATACGGTCTCCATGGACCGTGTGTTTGACCTCAGGGTGCCACTGCAGGCCATATATTCCTTTCTCAGGGTTACTGAAGGCTGCGACAGGAGCGGAGTCAGTGTGCGCTAGTACCCTGAAGCAGCTTGGCATGCTATAAACTGTGTCGCCGTGGCTCATCCAAACGGGTTCCTCGATCTCCATTCCTTCAAGTATCCCCTCTGCCCTCTCTATGTAAGCGGTCCTTGAACCATACTCCTTGACCTCCCCCTTCCGAACATCGCCCCTGTGAATCTGGGCAAGGAGCTGATGACCGTAGCAGAGGCCGAGGACAGGGACACCGAGGTCAAGAATCCTCTCATCCAGCCTCAGTGAGTCCCTAGCGTTTACGCTGCTGGGGCTCCCGGAGAGAATGATCCCCTTAACACTCATCACTTTATTCAGGCCCTTGACATCCTCAACATTTGCGTCGCTGGGCAGAATCTCTGAGTAGACACTCATTTCCCTGACTCTTCGGGCGATAAGGTGACAATACTGGCCACCGAAATCGAAGATCACGATCCCGTCTGGAAGCAGATCGGGGGACATTGATCAACACAACCCCAATGTCTCTATATGGGTTTTGTTGCACTGATTTGCAAGAAGCGCTAGTTACTTCGCGTACGCCTCTACAAGGTCCCTCGCCGTGATGATGCCGACCAGCTCCTCTTCCTCCACTAGTGGGAGCCTCCGGATGTGCTTATCCGCCATGATGTAGGCTGCCTCATAAACACTGATCCAGGCCGGGGCGACGATTAGAGGTGTGGACGCGTAGTTTTTCACCGAGGCTTCGAGGGATTTTCCCTCCTTTAGGAAAGTTGTTAGGAGGTCCCGCTCAGTAAATATACCCTTAGGCTTACCACCCGAAGAGACGATGACACTTCCGATCCTTTCTTTTCCCATCGTGACAGCGATATCTGCTACAGACGCTTCCTCGTCCACAGTTATTACATCTGGCGTCATGTAATCTTCAACTTTAACCAGCGTCTCAGGCACATCGGGCAGACTCCGAATGAAGTCAGAGGCCGATACTATTCCCACAAGCTTCTCCTTCTCCATTACGCCGAGTCTACCCTTCCTCTTCATCATGATTCTTGCCGCATCCTTGATGGGAGCATCGGATCCTATAGTAAGCAGTGGCCATGACATCGCGGCACCGACCTTCGACTTCGCAGGATCCCTCCTTATGGCGAGGATACCACTGAGCAGGTCCCTCTCGGTCACGATCCCCTTCGGTATAGTGTCCTGTACAACGACGAGGCTCCCGATGTGCTTCTCACCCATAATGAGTGCCGCATCAGCCATTGTCTTATCCTCTGTGATTGTGATGACCCTGGGTGTCATTATGTCTCTTACAAGGCGGAATTTCTTCATCTGCTCGTACGCCCTATCATAGATTCCCGGGAACTCTCTCCTCAGGTCCTTGGGGTACTCCAATCACATCACCAAATAAGCCTCTGAATCTGTGTTGATATCTGTAACGGTCAGCTATAATATCGGCCAATAGTGGGATTAGGTCTTTAACAGAGGTGGGTTGTGGTCTTACCATGAAGTACATCAATGTACCAGCATGGGAGTGGTACGGATGGAAACCTGAGCGCCTCTCCTTCCCCGAGGACTGGGACGTCAGTGTCCAGAAGATGAAGGGACATGACGCCAAGGCCCTGAACCAAGAAAAGATCAAAGATAAGATAATTCATCCATTCGGCACGAAACCCCTTAGCGAACTCGCCAGGGGAAAGAGAAAATGCATCATCCTATTCGACGATATGACCCGCCCAACGAAGACGACTCAGATGCTCCCAGTCGTCCTCGATGAGCTTCATCAGGGTGGCTTATCCGACGAACAGATTGTCTTCATGATGGCCTCTGGTGCTCACACTGGACGAATGCTCTTCGACTTCCAGAAGAAACTCGGAGAAGACATATGTGCTAGACACCTCGTCTTCAACCACAATCCCTACGATAGCTTCGTAGACCTCGGTAAGACGAGCTGGGGAACACCCATACTCATCAACAAGGAGGTCATGAGTTGCGACCTCAAAGTTGCGGTCAGCAGCATCATGCCCCATTTTGGCTTTGGCTTCGGCGGTGGAAGCAAGATGATCCTCCCCGGCGTCTCCGCGGTTGAGTCAATAAGCCCCAATCATGCTATAAAGAAGGGCACAGACCCTGGGAGGGTGAACAGTAACGAGCGACGCCTCGACTCCGAGGAGGCAGCAAGAAAGGTTGGCGTTGACTTCGTCGTCCACTCCCTACTCAACGCTGCTTCTGATGTTTGTGACCTAGTCTCAGGGGACATAATAGTCGCACATAGGGAGGGAGTCAGGCGCGCACGCGCCCATTATGTCACAAAGGTCGTTCCTGACGCTGATGTGAGCATAGGAAACACCTACCCCATGGCCAACGAAGGCTACAAGTCCTATCATATAGCCCTAGAGTCCGTCAGGAAGGGTGGTGATCTCGTCTATCTCCTTTACACTCCAGAGGGGTGTCGTGTCCACTTCTACAATGGTCGCTTCGGAACCGATTACGGAGGCGAGGGATGGAACCCGGAGGTCTACACAAAGAAGCCATGGAAGATGGGACGCGTTATCTGCGTCAGCCCGAGTGGATTAATGAAAGCGGATGAGCAATACTACGGCGAGGGATCAAAGTGGGTGAGAAAGTGGAGTGAGGCCAGGAGGCTCATGGAAGAGGCTCACGGCTCAAGCGCGAAAGTAGCCATCTATCCCACCGCCTCCATGCAGATTAGTGAAAAGAACGCTGGCTACGATTAGCAAAATAGTTCGCTAAATATCAGATAGAGATCAAACACGTCAGCAAACCATTAAAACGACTATTTCTCATGACACCGATAAATGTGACCAAGTCACCTAATCTTAAACTTCAAATTCCACCGAACCAATCGATCTAATGCCCTTATCGGTGATTCTATGAGCGGAATAATTCTAGTCCGAGACATCATGGCGAAGAACGTCAAGACTGTCCGCACCGACGATAGCGTCCACGACGCCGTCGTTAAGATGAACAAATTCGACGTGGGAAGCGTAATAGTCACAAACAACAACCGCCCTGTAGGCATAATCACGAGTAAAAATATCCTAAGTAGGGTTGTCGAACCTCGCCTCGACGCCGGCACAGTCAGAGCCAAGGACATAATGAACAGCCCCCTTATCACCATCGAGCCGGACGCTTCGCTAGAGGATGCGGCAAAAATCATGTCCCAGAGGAGAATCAAGAAACTCGTTGTCATGGATAAGGACAAGATACTCGGCATCCTGAGTACAAGCGATATAGTCAGAGCAAACCCCACACAATTAGGCATCCTCCAGGAGCTCCTCAAGATCAGCTGAGACGGGGTTTCAACACCTCTTACGCCGTCGCTTCACTCGCACCCGTTAAACCTTTTACGTGTATGAGATGAGGTTACTCCGGTGTTTATGACCACAAGAATGAAGGACCCATGGGAGCGTCCAGCAACCAAACCAACGGATTATCACTGCGTGGAGGCACGTAGAGGAAGAGAGTTCATAATCAGGATGACGACGGGAACCGACGTCTACAAAGCTCTCCAGCAGTTCGCTAAGGACAAGAATATAAGATTCGGAAAAATACACGCCGCCTTCATGGGAGGCTTCGCTCCCGCCAAGATGTTCATGTGGACACCTGACACGAGGGACCGTTCAAATTGGCACAACGAGACAGCGGCCAGCTTCGAGAACCTCAGCATGCTCATCAGCATGAACGGTATGATTCACACCCGCATAGTCGACGGCAAACCCGAACCATTCCCGGCCATTCACTATTGTGTTGGTGGCGCATGGGACGTGCCGACGGTCGGAGGCCATCTCGTTGAGGGGTCGATTGTGAGGGGCGTGGTCGAGGTCTTTGTAACCGAGATACTGGGAATAGAGGAGATGCTTCCCTCTAACTACGATCCAGCAGTGGATGGAGCTCCAGAAGAGTGGTATAAAGAAATAAAATAGATCTAATCCCGTTTTTTTATTTAACTAAACAGTCATTTTATGTATCAATACATTGATAGTTTTTGACATATTTTTTACAATGTTTTAAATACTTTCAAAATATTAAACGTATATAAATTATTTGTATAGTAATTATCAAAAACAATATTAATCCCATTGCTTATTTACGCGTTTAAATTTAAGAATACCATTTCTTTAGGCTACAGAAGGGTTTCAGGTGCTGAGGGAAATCCCTCCATATTGGTGAACAAGATGCCTGAATGTGAAATCTGCGGTGAAGAATCCGACAAGCTCATCAAATGCAAGTCCTGCGGTGCAAAGTTCTGTGAGGACTGTGGCTCTCCCATTGAGAAGCTCTGCGAGTTCTGTGCAGAGGAAGAAGAATTCGATGAGGAAGACCTGGAAGACGTCGATGAGGAGTCTGGTGTAGAGACCAAGGACGACGACAAGTAAAATTCCCCGTCCATAAGAGGGAACACCCTTTTTAGTTGAAACCGAACCACAAAGCGTATCTCTATAGCCTCAAGGTTCTTTTAGAAATGTCCGAGGAAAAGGTGAAGTTCTGCCCTTACTGTGGAACTCAAATTGACTATAAATACGCAGTATGCCCTTCCTGTGGGAAGCCTCAACCCGTTATTGAAGGGATCGTGGGAGCCAAATCCAAACCAAAAAAGAATCCGTTAATTGCACTTATTCTATCCTTGCTCCTAACTGGTGCGGGGCAGATATATCTTGGACGCTTACGTAGAGGCTTGCTTTTCCTTTTCTCAGTAATCCTCATAGTTATCATCTATAATGCTGGAATGACATCGTTTCCTGGTTTGGCACCAACTCTAAACGATAACAATACCCTCGCAATCACTAAGGGTGCTACCATGAAATTCAACGGAACCACAATCAATTACCCGATTGAGCCGGGGACCTTCAAACCTAGCGTTGGCAAGGATAATACCGTCCTTGAGACTATGACCGATTTTGGTAACGGCGTTCTTAACAATACAGCTGGTGGTACGGGCACCATTGACTACTCCACAGGTGATTTTAGTATTACATTTCATAACATTGCCCCTGCCAATGATGTTGTTTATGCAACTTACACTTACTACACTGACGATTACATGGTGGTGATAGGTTTGGTTTTCTCGATAATCTCCGCTTGGGACGCATACAGGTTAGCAAAGAAGATTAACCAGAGCTAGTCCTACTCGCTGAGTAGTTTTTTCGACTGATTAAGTTTAAGAGGGGATGGAGAATACAGAGTTCGTCTCACCTTGGATAAAGTCGACGCTGTCATAATCGGCGCGGGTGCAGTAGGACTCGCAATAGCCGCGGAGATCACTCGAAAGAACCGTGACGTTTTCATCCTCGAGAAGGAGTCAGCGACGGGCCAGGGTGCAAGTAGCCGAAACAGCGAGGTCATACACGCCGGCATCTACTATGCGACCGGGACCTTGAAGGCAAAGGTCTGCGTGGAATCCAATCCAATGATCTACCAAATCTGCGCCGAGAACAAGGTGCCATACAAGCGACTCGGAAAGATGATTGTGGGGAACGGAGAGGACGAGATAAAGCAGCTTGAGGGCCTCATGAAGCAGGGGATAGATAACGGAGTCAACGACCTCGAACTAATCGACTCGGACAGGATAAAGCAGCTCGAACCAAGGGTCAAGGGGGATATGGCCGTACTAAGCCCCAGCACCGGAATCATGGACGCACACGGGCTCATGAACTACTACCTGCATAAGGCGCGTCGACAAAGTGGATCTGACCCACTTGTTCTCGACACCGAAGTAAGGGGCATTAAGCAAACAATAGATGGCTATGAAGTCGAAACGATGAGCGGCGGGGATCCTTTCACCATTGAGGCGAGGGTCGTTGTAAACGCCGCGGGCCTCTTCTGCGATAAGGTTGCGGCGATGGCTGGAATCGATATCGAGAAGGCAAAGTACAGGCTTCACTGGTGCAAGGGTGATTACTACAGCTTGGTCGGGAAGCCCCCAGCCACGATGCTTGTCTACCCCCCGCCGTTGAAGGATACCTTAGGCCTAGGCATCCACACCGTACCGGACCTCACGGGTCGCCTAAAATTCGGGCCAAACGCCTACTATGTCGATAAAATCGACTATAAGGTGGAGTCTCCGGTTGAACCCTTCCTAAGTGACATAGTTACGTATCTACCCAGCATACGTAGAGAGGATCTCGGACCTGATATGTCGGGGATACGCGCCAAGCTCCAGGGTCCGGGTGAGAAGGCTAGAGACTTCGTAATAGAGCATGAAGAAAATCGTGGCCTCCTGGGCTTCATCGACCTAATAGGGATAGAGTCCCCGGGTCTAACCTCCTCGCCCGCCATCGCTAGGATGGTCTCGGCTATGTTGGATGAACTGCTCGATTAGAGTAGCATCGGAAATCTCAGCTTTGTTGTCCCAATCCTTTAATATTCACGATTAGTAATCCTAAATACGTCGGTTTACAAATCCGTATCGTATTAGGTGCTATACTGTGCGGTTCTGCGATAAATGTGGCTCATTTATGGAAAAGTCTCCAAAGGGGTATCATTGCCAAAAATGTGGCTATGAGGTGAACCCCGGCGTCGTGGAGGTTACGCGCGATGATGAGCAGAAGGCGGAGCCTGTTTATGTCGTTAGGGGAGAGGAGGAGTCTGTGAAGGTGAACCAGATATGTCCTCAATGTGGGCATAGTGAGGCCTACCACCAGGTCCGTGTCGCCCTCGGTGAGCATGCTGGGGTTAACAGTGACAGGTATGTTGAGAGGTTCAAGTGTACCTCTTGTGGCCATGTCTGGGTTACGAACTAGGCCCAGTTCACTTTTACTTTAAATGGGATCCCCTGCTCGACACTCTTAGATACGATGCAGAATTCCTCGAAGAGGGCAACGCATCTCTCCATTTGACTAGTATACTCCTTATCGACCTTCGCGTTGAGTTCTACGTCCATCTCGGTTATCCTCCATCGTCCCTTATCGTTACGAGTCATCCTCGCTTTGACACTAGTTTTAATACCCTTTACATCCGCCCTCGCTTTCACTAAGCAGAATAGTAGGCTTGAGCTGAGGCAATTGCCCATAGCAGCGGCGAGGAGCATGGATGGGTTTGGACCTACACCCTTACCAAGAGGCACCTCCTCATCCGTGATGAGTGCCTCCATCCCAGCATGTCCGAAGTCTACCTTGAAAGAGTAATCCTGTAGTCTCTCCAACTCAACGGTGAGAGTCTTTTCTTCGCTCAACTCGATCTCTTTGACTGTTAGTTCTGCCATGTTTAAGTCGATTTTGGATTGTCTTCACTTGGTTGTGATTGTTCAATATGTTCACTATTATGCTTACTCTCGGAGAGGAACCCGTAGCCAAAGAGGCAGAACCCAAGTATGACCCCTATATCGATGATCCACTCGTTAGAGGGGTCATTTGTTTTAACAATCTGGTAAACCGTTGCGACGCAGAAGAGTGCGCATATGATAGCAGCGAGATACATGATGTTCCAGGAATTGATCTTAAGTTTGACCATCGGTGTTCAACCAGATACCGTTTTTAGCGGGATTTAACCTTCCCGATATGGTTAAAGGTGCTGCACACCCCTCGTGTGACATGCCTGGCATGAGGAGAAAGGAGAAGGAGATAGTTGAGAGGAAGGTAATCGAGGAGATCCTCAAGGAGCAGGAAGTCGGCAGGCTCGCAACCTCGGTCGGTGACCAACCATATGTGGTGCCAATCAATTACGTCTACTGCGATGGAAAGATAATTTTCCATAGTCATAAGGAGGGGACTAAGATGGCGAACATCGCCAAGAACCCGAGGGTTTGCTTCGAGGTTGACTTTGGCGAGATTATGAAAGCTGAAAAGCCTTGCGATTACTCGTGGCGGTACATGAGCGTCGTCGTAAAGGGGAGGGTGAAGATCATCTCTGACCAGGAAGAGCGCCTCACCGCACTTAGGAGAATCAGCGACAAGTACGCCCCAGGTAAGGGAATGATGCTTACAGCCAATGAACTGATGAAGAATCCTCAGCTCATCCTCGCCGAGATAGTAATCGAGGAAATGACTGGGAAGAGAAGTCCAGTCAGACCTCCAGCTTAGCATCTGACGAGTATTTCGAAAATATTCCTCATATGCACAACGTCTCGTAAGTGAGTTTCAGGAGTTTGGAAACCTTTTTGAGGTGCGCTAAGATGCTGGGTGTGTAATGGGTATCCCTGAGAAGATCAAGCAGATCGAGGAGGAGATCGCTCGTACCCAGGTCAACAAAGCGACTGAGCGGCACTTGGGGATACTCAAGGCTCGACGCGCCAAGCTACAGCGAGAGCAAGAAGAGCAGCAGATAAAAGCTAGTGGACGTGGGAGCGATGATGGCTACGCGGTTAAGAAGACAGGCGATGCCACCGTCGTCCTCATAGGGCTCCCCAGTGTCGGAAAGTCAACTATACTCAACCAGATAACGAATGCGAATTCGAAGGTTGGCGCATACGACTTCACGACCCTCACCGTAGTACCAGGCCTCATGGAGTACCGTGGGGCGAAGATACAGATCCTCGATCTGCCTGGTATCATCGCTGGCGCTTCGCAGGGAAAGGGACTCGGCAAAAGGGTCCTCTCCGTGGCGAGGGCAGCCGACCTAATCCTAATCACCCTCGACGTCTTCCAGCCTGGCTCCAAGTCTATCCTGATCAATGAGCTAAGGGAGATCGGCATCCGACCCGATGAGAGACCACCAAACGTTGTAATAGAGAAGACTCCGGGAGGCGGGGTCTCCGTGATCGCTCAGGTCCCAATGACGAAGATAAGGAAGGAGACCATTAAGGACATACTGGCAGTCTATGGCTTCCACAACGCCCGTGTCATGATTCGAGAGGATATAAATGATGAGCAGCTCCTCGACATCATACTCGCCAACAGGGTCTACGCCCCCACCTTCGCCGTACTCAACAAGATAGACATGATAGACTCCGAGAGTCTAAGAAAAATTCGTGAAAATCTCGACTACTACGTCCTACCCATAGCAGCGGAGTCGGGTACGAACATAGACGAGTTCAAAGAACAGCTCTACCAGAGGCTCGAATTCATACGCATTTACATGAGGCCCAAGGGAGGAGAGACCGATTATAAGGAGCCGCTTATCGTCCGGAGAGGATACACCGTGGGAGACATCTGCGATACACTCCACAAGGCACTGCGTACGGACTTCAAATATGCCCAGGTTTGGGGAAAGAGTGTCCGGTTTGGTGGGCAGAAGGTTGGCCTTAACCACAAGATGCAGGATGAAGACGTGCTCACATTTGTGACGAAATAGCCTCTCCTCGAGGTTAGCTTAAGCACATTTTCCAGATGTCTTTTTGTCTCAAACGACTCAGGATCTTTTAGCTACTGTAACGAGATTTGTTAATTAGACGCGTGCATAATGGAGATAGGTTGGATTGCTAGATTAGCCTTAGCCCCTTTTCAGGACTCTCTTATCACTTGGCAATTTTTCGGAGGCATATCTCAGTACAAGCGCGGATGTCCTAGTCCTCCATTTCATCAAATAGTCCCTGACCTCTGTTGGATGCTTCTTCGAAGCCTCTTTGAGTAGCCATCCGATGCCCTTCTGGACCATGTCGTCCCTGTCCTCCATTAGTCTGTCAGCTATCTTGAAAGTATCCTCGAGCATCTCCACTCCTCTCGCTATAGGGATAAGGGAAACCGCCGAGGCGCGTCGCCTCCAGCGGTTATCCGACTCGGTCCATTCCAGGAGTTTCTCCGCGAGTTTTGGGTCTTTGCGCACGGTCTCTGAGATTAGGCCGGTAGACAACCCATCTGTATTCGCCCAGTTGGATAGTGTGTCCACCCACCTATCGAAGGTGTCGAAGTGACTGGGTGTGAATTTCTTCTTCATACTCGATAGCAAATAGTCTCCTACTACAGCGATCTCGAAGACACCCTGCCTATGAAGTTCGCCGACGACATTGATGGCTAGAGGGAGGTCTCCCTTTACCCTGGCACGGTACGAGGCTGCTATCTTCCTGCAGACTGGCATTGGTATTCCCCAGCTGGTTATAGGTTCCTTGAAATAGCGCCTTACCCCCTCCGACTTCTCCGAGTCGTAGTATCGGCGCGTCTCGGCTATAATCTCCTCAGTTAGAGGGTTCATCTTGCCTCACACCGTAAATCTGAGGGCACCTGTCTCAGTTGAGTCGATGTATATGGATTTGAGCCACTTTGGGTCTTCATTGGGGTAATCCGTCCTGTAGTGAGCGCCTCGGCTCTCCTTTCTCTCCATTGCAGCCCTGATTATCATCTCTGCCGACTCGAGCGCCATCTGAGTCTCGAGGGCAACCAACATATCCCGCCCATCCTTGGCTGAGACCCGCTCAGCGAGGTGTCTTAAATCGAAGACTGTCTCGAAAGCTTCTGAGAGGCTGGCGCTATCCCTGATGATACCGGCCTTAGCCCACATGTCTTCCTTTAGCCTATCGATGAGATTGTGGGGATCATAACGGTGCTCCCTCTCCATCATCGACTCATATCGATCTATCTCTGGTTTAGCTAGGTCTGTGATTTTTTCCTTTTTCAGCTTCTTGGCCTGGACTGCAGCTGATGCTCCCGCCCTCTTACCAAAGACAATGATTTCCGTCAGGGAGTTACCACCATGTCTGTTGGCCCCATGTATCCCACCTACAACCTCCCCAGCTGCGTATAGGCCCGGGACACCGGTATAGCAGTGCTCATCTATTACGAGTCCCCCCATGCAGAAGTGGCTCACGGGGGCTACTTTGAAGGGCTTCTCGGAGGCGCGCAGTTTCTCGACAAGTATGCGCTGTGTCCCGCTGTTTACTAATTGTTTGATTGTCCGCTTCCTGAATACCTCGCGGGCATCGATTAAGACGGCGCCATCCACGCCGCCGCCCTGAGTGATCTCCGTCATAAGTGCCCTGCTGAGTAGGTCTCTGCTCTTTAGTACTAAGGGGCGGGCCTTTAGGGAGTATTTTTGGGGTATATCCTCACCAAGGCTGTTGATTATTCTTCCTTCCTCCGTTATCGGTCCCCCGAGGAGGTAGGGTGGCTGCCCTGGCTCGGCAAGGGCGAGGGGGAAGAACTGAACGAACTCCATGTCCCTGAGCCTCGCACCCGCATGGAGACCGAGGCTATAACCGTCCCCGGTAGCTCTTACAGGACAATCCGTCCTTTTGTAGATGGCGCCAGCACCACCTGTTGCCAGAATTATGGTTCTCGATGTAAATGTAATTGGCTCTTCGTGCTTCACGTCATATCCAACTGCTCCGACGACTCTATCCCGCTTCTTTAGCAGCTTCGTCACTGCGACGTTATCTATGAATTGTGTACCCTTTGACTGTGCGTACTCGACCATAGGCTTCGTTATGCCCAGACCCATGAGGTTTGGTATGGATCCCACCGAGGCACCGGTTATGTGGACATTGACCTCGACGCCAAAGTTCCTCAACTCGAGTATTCGCTCAGCCCCCTCCCTCGTGAATACCTCGACGAGGCGTATATCGTTGAGGCCCTTCCCCACCTCGATGGTGTCTCTCATATGCTCCTCAGGAGTCATCCCCTCCATCGCGGCTCTGAAGCCACCCAGAGACATGACCGTGCAGTTGTTCATCCCCGCAGGGGCTTTTGAGGCAACAACAGTCGTAAGCCCGCGGGCGTTCGCCTCTATCGCGGCCCTGAGTCCAGCGCCGCCCGAGCCCAGGATGAGTACATCAGAGTCTACGGAGCGAACCATGAGTTAGGTTGGCGCGAGGTTAGATAAAACGGCTATCCGGTGAGGTAGACCCTCTCTATACATATTTCCTCTGCGGACTGCCTAACAAGCATATTTTCAACTTTAAGCAGTGGGTTAAATTGACTAAGCGTTGCTTGGATGGCTGGGAGGGTGAGGTTGCAGCAGAGTCCTTTAAGGAAGATGCCACAGTCGACGCCCACGTCTAAGAAGGTCTCGTGAAATGGACATCGCCTCACCACGAACATGACGCTTTTTGCATCTCTCTCATGGATGATCACGTCTGCTCCTGCATCCTCCATGAAGCGACGGTAGACCTCGATTCCCGTCTCCAGTGGAGAGAGCCCAGTAGGCATCTCCCTCCTCATCTCCCTAGCGATTATGACCCCCTGCTTCTCCGCAGCCTCCATCAACTTGTCGAGGCTCGGCTGTGTCCCGAGGTCCTTGATTACCTCTATTATGTATAGAGTAAGTAGTGTGTATCCTCTCCGGACTCCCGCTGCAGACATGCTGGTTTTGCATCCGCTCACGCGGCATTAAACCTCGCGCTCGTTTTATTCGCCCAACTCTGGAGATCACGAAGTAGCAATGCATGCTCGCTTGCATCCCAGCTATAAAACCTAGCCATAACATCGAGAATGCGAAAGAAAGGTATCCCCACATATAATACAATGTTTTAGATTGCAAGCTAGCTTTCGATACTGATCATATGAGCGCGTGACATTCAGGCTTTGACCTTATACCTCTCATAGAGCCGCTTCAGCCCAGCCTCAAGCTCCTTCTGGCGATTCTCTTGGTCGAGAGGGCTAATCTCCTTACAATCGTAACCGACGACCTCTCTCATGTACCCAACATTCTCATCGCGGAACACTACGGTCCCATCAGACTTCACGCTCTCAATCCCGTCGATTCGACCGCCCTCTTCATTCACATGAATCGCTTCATCGAGACTTATGCCTGGAAGGACTATCTCAGCCCCCCTCTCACTTAACTTACAGGGGTAAGCGCCGGGTAGACCATTGGGACCAGCGACGCTTGAACAAACCTCTCCAGTGTTATAGTATATGGCGAGGCAATGCTTTAGGAAGCTACTGCTCGTCCTAAACTGATCGACTAAGGCGCTCGAATACTGGATCGATTTACCGTAGCCAAAGCCCTGGTACATCTCTACGAGTTTCTTATGGGGGTACTTGTCGGTGACATCATCGCCGTCGGCTATGATCTTGTACCACATTGGCCCATCCATCCTGGCCGTGTAGTAAGTGCCATGGTGGCCTACACCATAGACGAAGACATCTCTAAATGATATCTTCAAGTCTCTGGCGATGAGGCGGCGGACTCTGCTTATGCCAAGATCCATGTTGCCTCCACCACAGGTTGGTGCCATACCCAGCCTTGAGAGTATGACATTGGTGAGGTCGGGGAAGGCCCCGTTGACGACGTTTGTTTTGATCTTGGACTTCGTTACTGCCTGCATCAGCTTATAGGCGAGTGTGAAGTGGTTCGGGATCCAGGGGCCCACAGGACCGATTTTGTGGTATACGTCGTCGGGGAGGAGCCTAGTTACCCACCAGCTTCCTAGGCTGCCGAGGTTGCAGATGACTTTGGGTTTAATCTCCTTAAGTGCCTCAGCGGTGCCTTCGATGTCAAATAGATTCAATTTTCTGAAGCTCAAGTCTGGATAGTTGCCGAAGTTATGGGCTGAGTGGAGAGCCTCCTCCATCTCGTAAATGCCCTTCTCTTCGTTGAGGTCAGCTCCGATGACCTTGATGTCGCTTCTCATCGCAGCGATCTGGTACATCATATCATGGCCTACGCTGCCCGCTGAACCAATGATTAGTAACGAATCCAAGTTGATCAGGAAACATTCTCTATAGGGGTATAATTAAAGAATTAGCTGACAAGAGTGCCTTTATTTATTAATTTTCGGTTTAAAAATAGAACATTTTGTGGATCAGTGATTTACGACGACGTGTAAAAAATCGTCTCAAGGTAGTATGAGGTTGTATGAGTTCACGCCTACTTTTAGAATTAGAGAGGTACGGGGTCACAGAGATTTTCAGCGTTGGCCGCAGCCCTACCGCAGACCCTGCAAAGGTATCTAGGGTTCCTGACGAGACCTCTGTATTCGGCGAGGTCAATTCCTTCTGCGACTAAGGTACAGAGATGCTTCTCGTGGTCAATATGCGGCTTCTCATAGAGTGGCAAATCGTCACCGATCCGAGGTTTAGAATGGTGGTTGATAAATCTTGATTCGCTACCAATGCCTACACTTTCACCTGAATAATTTTTCTCCTCTTCTTAGGAAAAAATCATATCCTTCGGGGATTATTTAATAAGGCGTGCCCGTTGTCAGTCTATCCCTAAACGACCAACTTTTAGAAGATCTGGATAAGCTCCAAGTGGATCTCGGTTACTCTGGTCGCTCGGAGGTTGTGCGGGCGGCCATCAGGCTCTTCCTCACGGATGGTCGGGAGAAACAGCGCCTCGAGGGAAATGTTAACGGCCTTCTGCTTGCCATTCACAGCCACGAGGCGGAACACCACGTCACGCAGATCAAGGCGAAGTACCAGGACATTATCCATACACAGCTCCACAACAGATTCAGGGAGGGTAAATGTATGGAGCTCTTCATCCTTGATGGAGATGCAGGGAGGATCAAGGAGCTAGCTACAGAGCTGCAGCGGAACGAGGAAAACGAGTATGTTAAGTTTATCGTCATTTGAGGCAAATCCACCATCCGACTTAATATACCATGACCGCAGGGTTTCCACATCATGATTGAGAAGATTAACCTCAACGATGTGCCGAAGAAGCCCATGAATGAGATCCATGGGGAAAAGGTACTCTACCAAATTGTTTGGCGTTACACGCCAAAAGCGGATATGCTGAAGGCCTTCAAGGGAGTGGCGAGGCTAACCGTTCCCGCTGGGGAAACTAATTTAATGCACAATCACCCTAAGGAGGAGCAAATCTACATCGTGGTGAGCGGCTCGGGAGTCATCAAGGTGGGGGAGGAGAAGGTGGATGTTATCCCCGGCGATGTTGTGTATCTCCCAGCCAATGTCCCGCATGGCTTCTTCAATACTGGAGATAGGGTGGCGGTGATACTGAATATCGGAGCAGGGGTCACATAGCTTCGCTTCCCTTAAATTGGTTGTTGTATGAGGTGTATCGATATGAAGATCCTCGAGGCGAATGATGAGGCAATTAAGGCAGCTGGTTTTCTGCTCAGGGAGGGGGGAGTCGTCGTTTACCCAACGGAGACCTACTATGGGTTAGGGTGCGTACCAACAGACCCGGATGCTGCACAAAGGATCTGCGAATTAAAGAAACGTGCTGATAAGCCACTGCCTCTCATCTGTAGCGACCTAGAGGCCGTGAAGAAGATCGTTGAGTTTAGTACGGCAGCGGAGAGGCTCTCGGCGAGGTTCTGGCCGGGGCCCCTCACGTTAGTTCTCCCGACCAGGGTGAAGTATAGCATGTGGGTAAACCACGGAGCTTCGACATTGGGTGTGAGGGTTTCTCCACATCCTGTAGCGCAGAAGCTCGCCAAAGAGGCTGGGGGCGTCATAGTGAGCACTAGTGCGAATATCTCAGGGGACGAGCCCGCCGATTCGGCTCAGAAGGCAAAGGAGATCTTTGGCAATAAGGTGGACATCATAATTGACGGGGGGACCTCACAGGGTGGCGAGTCGTCTACGGTGTTGGATTTAACCGGCGAAGAGATCTGGCTTCTCAGAAAAGGGCCAATCAGCGGAGAAGAGATCATGGCGGTCCTACGTGGCTAGAGCTTCCAACCCTTCGGCACGAGCTTTGCTATGTTGACATTCAAGAGAGCACCAACTGCGCGTGCAACTGGTTCGCATTTAGTTCTGAAGACATACATGAGTGGGCAAGGGGCTGGGACCTCTGTGAGGGTCTCCCAATTCGCCATTCCCTTTGCAATGATTATGTCCGAGCCGTAGAAGTGAGTGTTGAACTCCTCGCTGGTCTCAGCAAGGTTGATACCGATGGAGTCGGCTCCGGTGGTGATGACCTTGTTCGCCTCTTCGATCATGCCTACGGCCTCAGCGTCTTCCATGAGGGCGTCGTTGAGGCTGGGGCCGGACTTGACGGCGACGGTGACGACGCATCCTAGCCTACGTAGCTCCCTGACTACGAGTCTATCAAATGCTATTTCACCTGCGTTGTCCGTTAGGAGGAGAGCCTTACTCCCAGGTTTGATGAGTCTCTTCAGTTTCTCCGAGTCGTCGACGTAGAAGCCTTCCTCGAGTCCCTTTAAGGCCTCCTTGATGTCTGCGTTGTGGCCGGGGACATCGAACTCGATGACGTTGCCTATGCAGGCTACTTTGAGGGCAGCTTGTAGACGTTTTACTTGTGGTTGCTTATCAACATATTCGATCATTCTTGGGAGTATCTCAAAAGCGAGGATGTTGGACTTGGCCTTGAGGTCGGTATATGGGTCAGCGCAGCCGGTTGAGTCCTTGATTACTCGGCATCGCTCCGCTCCAATGTAGCTAGGTACCGCGTCGGACTTGTAGCGTTCACCCAGCATCTGGAGTAGGCCGGTCATGGCCTCGACGCGTTTCTCCTCGTTATCGGTAGAGCGTTGAATGATCTTGTGTCCGCGGTGCATAATACAGTAGCCGCATTCTGAGCCGACCTTCATGGTTTTGACCTCAGAGGTTCCCTCCCATCGAGGAATATATGGTTTCGGGGTGTGACTTACAAAGTGATGCACGCGATAAAGTGTTTTTTTCCAATAACTCTCGTTTATAGGTTGTGAAAGTCTCCTTGGAGGTGGAGATACGCTTTTCAGCGTGGCGGGGAACCCACCCAGCGGTGACACCTGTGGCGAGGGAATTCAACATCCTGGCGACAACCGAGAGGATAAACGAGGGCAGGGCTGGCAGCGAGCTTTGGATGCTCTTGAGGGCTGCGGGTGACGAGGCCCCGGTAGTCGAGAGGATGGGTATCTGGGGTATAATCATCGCCAAGACTCCACTTGAGCCCGTGGCCGCTGTCGCAAAGATAAGGGAGGAGTTCATTAAGAAGCCCGACTCCATACAGGCCCTCTTCAGAGTCATCCCCATTCAGCGTCTCGTCCCATCAGTCCTCGAGGAGATAGTTAGGGTCACTAAGGAGCTCTCTGCATCGATTGGTCCTGAGGAGAGCTACAGGATCACAGTTGAGAAGAGAAGGATCCGCTTCGGTAGCCACGAGATCATCGATGCAGTAGCGGAAGGCATCGATAGGAAGGTTAACCTCGATAACCCCGACTGGGTCGTCCTAGTCGAGACAGCGGGAAAGATGACAGGCATCTCCGTGGTGCACCCGGTCAACGTGCTCAATGTCCAGAAGGAGCGAGTCCGTCTAGCGGCGGAGGCTAAGAAGCGTCCCGCGCTCGACGATGAGGCTGCCTAGAGCTTCAGAACCACCTGCTGCCTTAAGCTCATCGTCCCCGATGCCATATGACTCTCTGAGTGTCTCAGCCTTTTCGGCGTCGATTTCAAGGACGCTATCGTCCTCACATCCTAGGAATTTTACGACCCTGTTGTAGCCTTTTTCGGCTTCTGCTCGATTGTGAGCGAAAACTATGAGAGCGACCTTTTTGCTGTCAATGTTGATGCCCATGGTAGCGAGGGCCTTCGTTATTTGGTCCTGAGCGGAGGCGTAGAGAAGCGTCTCAACTGTTATGTTCTTGGAGACTGCCATTCCTGATTCAGTTGACTTAGCCGCGTTTACGGCCGCCATGTAAAGGTGATCCCTACCAGCAACCCTCCCGGCATCGAAGATCTGCATCAATTGAGGTGAAGCCGCGTCCGCGACGGTTCTAACTAGAATTCGTGGATCTTTTACTTCTGCCACCCTGAAGCCACCGATGGCTACGAACCAGTCGGTCCCCTTTATACCCGAACTCCACACGCCTAAGCTCTCCGAAGAAGTTGAAGACGTAACGCTAGTTAAAGTCGTTATTCCCTCGCTAATGTAGAGAGTAGTCTGTCGATCTCCTCCTCCGTGTTGTAAAAGTCGATTGCGACCCTTATACCCGCAGGGCGAAGGCTGAGGCAGAAGCCCTTCTCCTTGAGGTGGTTGAAGGTGACCTCCGTGTCATTTGTGGCGAAGCTTACGACACCGGATCGCATCGTCTTCTCTTTCGGGGAGACTAATTTGACTAAGTGCTCCAGCCCTTCGTAGAAGCGTTGACTCAGCTTCAGGATCCTCGCCTCGATCTGACTTGGTCTGAGGTCGAGCAGCATCTCAATAGCTGCCTTCGTCCCAACCATACTCAGGTAGCTTGGCTCACCCAGCTCGAACTTCTTCGCGCTATCCTTGAGCCTCGGTCTCTCTATGTCATGCTCCTCGACGGAGCGATAACCAAACTGCACGGGATCGAGGTCAGGTATCAGATCCTCCTTTACGTAGAGGAAGCCAGCCCCGCTGCAGCCAACGAGCCATTTGTAAGCCCCGTCTGCGTAAAAGTCGACGCCACTCCTCTTCAAATCCACCTTTAACGCCCCCGCAGCTTGAATCCCATCGACTACGAGGTAAGCTCCGTGTTCGTGGGCGATCTCCGAGAAGGCTCTGATATCGTGGCGTGCCCCCGTTAGCCACTCGACATGGCTGACTGAGACCGCTTTAGTCTTGTCATCCACGGCTCTTCCAAGATCGTCGAGCTGGACTGCTCCCCCCCTCCCCTTGACTACCCGGACCTCGATGCCCCTCGGGCGCTGTGCCATCCATGGGTAGAGATTGGCTGGGTTCTCAAGATCATTCACCACAATGTTGTCTCCTTCCTTGAATCGCAGCGCCTCTGCGACGGTTGCGAGGCCGGAGGAGGTGTTAGGCTGCGAGCACGCTTCATCCGGGCTGCAGCCGACTAGCTTCGCCCAGAGGGCGACTGCCTCCTCGGTGCGGGCATCCCCTCTCCTGTCTAGTCTATCCCAGTCGAGGAGGTAACCCCTGATCGCTTCCTGGACAGCGGTGCATGGTGGGCTATGGTTGGCTATATCGAGGAATGTGGTCGTCTTCGTCACGGGGAAGAGGTCTTCCCTTATCTTCTCGACGTTCATGTTGAACTGTTGAGGGCCGACAGCGTTAAAGGGTTAGCTTCGGTCCCTTAGCAATTGTAAAGGTCGGCTTAATCAGGGTATATTAACCCCTTCCCTAGAGCAATCACTCGCGATACCCTTTTACAGCTGCAAGTCGCATGAAGGCAACAGAAAGAGTGGATACACATGGCAGCCTTCGACAAAGAAGAGGAATCAGGACCGATGAAGATTGGCGACCTAAATCAGTACTCGCGCCAGATCAATGTAGTGGTTAAGGTCATCAGTAAGACAGACGTACGCGAAGTCGTCACCCGTAACGATGAGACCCAACATAAGGTCTGTGAGGCACTAGTGGCCGACGACACCGGCGCAATATACCTCACACTCTGGGACGAAGCAGTTGAAAAGGTCCAGGAAGACCAGATTCTCGCGGTTAATAACGCATACATGAACACCTTCAAGGGGAGCATGAGGATGAACATAGGACGCTATGGTAGCTATGAGGTCCGGGAGGAGGCACCCTTCACTGATGTCAACCTCGAGAACAACCTTTCCGCAAAGCAGGTCGAGTACGATGGCGGGTCTAGGGGAGGTGGGGGGTTCGGTGGGCGCGGAGACCAGAGCTACGGAAGAGGCCGCAGGTATTAGCCTAACCTATTTATTTTAATTGACGTCTAATCCCGCTATGTCCATGCTTCAGAAAGAGACGATTGTATTCGAGACCACGAAGGGCAACATAGAGATTGAACTCAATAGGGCTAAGGCCCCCGTTACCGTCGACAATTTCGTGAAATACATTAAGGAGGGCTTCTTCGATGGCACCATCTTTCACCGTGTAATCCCCGGTTTCATGATCCAGGGTGGCGGTTTCACACCCGATGGTACCCAGAAGAGGACTCATCAACCCATAAGGCTGGAGTCCAAGAACGGACTCAAAAACACCGCCGGAACCATAGCTATGGCGAGGACGAATGACCCTGACAGCGCCACGAGCCAGTTCTTTATAAATCTCATAGACAACCACTTCCTCAACGCCTCCCCTGGAAATCAGGGATACGTAGTCTTCGGCGCTGTAGTTGCTGGTATGGATACTCTCAAAGCTATAGCGACGGTTAAGACTGGCTCACGTGGCCCTCATCAGGACTGGCCAAGTGAAGACATCATGATCAAACATGCCTACATGAAGCAGACTCCGTAAATCATTTTTAAGTGAATAACCACCCATTCTATCCCGATGCAAATGGTCGAGAACCTACGTGTCGCCATAGACAAGTTCCCTTACAACGGCCAGTTCGGGTTGAAGGAGATCGGTATACAGGCCGACGCCATCGAACAGGGCGGTCTCCCCGAACTTCTTAAGAAGAAGGGGTGCACCATCGCGGAGAGCTTCACGACGAAGCTCATGCCAGATGAGGAGAAGCAATATGGTGAGCAGCATAGAATGGGATTAGCCTCCAAACACCTCGCGGACGCCGTATCCGCTCAGATTAAGAGGGGGATGCTCCCAATTGGACTCCTCCAGAACTGCAACGGCCTCATGGGGATGCTCGCTGGAATCCAACACAGCGGACCCAACTGGAAACCCATCAAAGTTGGCCTAGTCTGGATAGACGCCCACGGCGACTTCAACACCCCTGAGACAACCTACAGTGGGATGCTCGGAGGCATGCCCGTCGCCGTAAGCTGTGGACTCTGCCTCGACCGCCTCCGCAGAACCTGTGGCCTCGACCCCGCCCTCCCCACAAAGTATCTCACCATGGTCGCTGTACGTGACACAGACCCCTACGAGCAAGAGTCCATTGACAGGCTCGACATCGCTCAAGTAACCGTCGACGACCTCAAGAAGCGCAGCCCAGCAGTCGATATGGAGATGGAGCGCCTCTCCACACTCTGCGACAAGATATACGTCCACGTCGACATGGATGTCCTAGACCCAGCCGACATACCCGGCGCTGGCCTACCAGTCCCTAACGGGCCTACCGCGAAGGAACTCGCCGATGCCATCGAGGTTATGTTCGAGTACCCACAGGCCTGTGCTTTCGGCGTTGCAAGCTATCCTGCCGCTAGGGACACCGAAAAGATAGGGCTAAAGTCTGTGTACACCCTCATCGAAGGCGCTATAAAAGGGGCGCAGAGCAGAACCGATTAAACTATTAGGGTCTCCCGTTCAACCCGCCTTTTGCCTATTCCTAGGTCGGAGACCTTGAAGCCTCGACCACCGTAGAGTGTCGCGTACTCCTTCTCCTCGTTCAACGCGTCAACAATTCTCCCTAGGGCGTCGCTCTTCATTATGCCGCTGCCGCTTGAGGCGCCTACGTAGATTAGGCCTGGGGACGCCTCAACTACAGGCGTTTGGTCGAAGCCGTTTATGTCGTACTGTCCGGCCCAGCTGTTCGCTGGACGTACATCTTGGAAGCAGGGCATGTACTGGACGAGGGCGTGGTAGATGTTGTTACTGTAGTATTCTTCCTCGGACTGAGGGTCGTCCTCTAACTCGAACTTTCGTCCCATGTTGTCAGCACAGGCTAACCAGATGCTCCCCTCCGACACCTCCCCTTTAAGCAGGATCCCCGCTGTAGGCAGTATAGTAACTGGAAGCATATTATCCTCATTAAAGTCCTTCGTATTCATTAGCCTGCTTAGCTTCGGGTCCTTAAAGGCGAATATCTGTCTCTTCTTCGGTCTCATCAGGCAGTCAAAGCCTATCGGGTCGAGGACCTTCGAAGCCCAGACACCGCAGGCGACGACCGTCGTCTCTGCGAGAATTTTCCCCTTTGACGTCTCTGCTCCAGCGATCCTGCTCTCCTGCCAGACGAAGGGTTCACCCGGGATCCCTAGGGGTTCCACGGGATCGTGGATTAGCTTCGATGCCTCTGTATTGTAGTGGATCTCCCCCCCGATCTTAAGGAACTCCGACTCGTATGCCTTCACGAGCCTATCCGCGTCGACGCTTCCACACTTGGATCCGAAGACCCCCATCTCAACATCCTCTAAGCCCATAAGGTCGGACTCCTCGCTGTCACCGAAATCGGTTACGAGGTCGGGCATCAATGTCTTCAGTTCATCTGAGCTGTACTCCAGAATCCTTGCCCCTCTCTTCTTGCAGGCGTCGAAGGGCACCTTTCTCTGCTCATACTCCTCCTCAGGGAGAAGCCATAGGTAACCGAGTTCGTGCAGCCCAATGTCATATTCGAGATCCTCCTTTAGGTGGTGAAACCAATCAATGGTCGAGTCCGCGAGGAGGTAGTTTGTTTCGCTTGCGAAGAGGTTGCGGTACCCCCCCTCACTCTTGGCGCTGTTTCCTTGACCGGGCCCACTGAGGCGCTCAACTACGATGACTTTGCGCGAAGGGTCGCGCTTCTTCAGGTAGTAAGCGGAACTCAGGCCTAGGACTCCAGCGCCTACAACGAGGACGTCAGTCTCCAAAGCTTCCTTCAACAAGGCAATAAGCATCCTGAATAATAGATTATCCCTAGAAGCGACACGATAACGTAATATCTCGAGCCATTACAGTACACCCGACATGTCCGAGAAGGCATCCAAGGAAGAGAACATTATAGTCCCAAGCAAGTGGTGGGAGAGCCTACCCCGAAAGGTCTACTCGAAGTTGGAGTGTGTCGAGACGAGCCAGCCCTGGTTCGAGGTCTACAGGCTCAACCCGAAGACCTACGCTATCTACGAACCGTACCAGTTCGAGGAGACCCTCAGTTACCTCGTCGAGGGAGACAAGAAGGCCATCCTCATCGACACGGGCGATGGCATAGGCAATATAAAGAAGCTGGCTGAGGAGCTGACCGATATGCCCCTCCATGTCGTCAACACACACACCCACGTCGACCATGTTGCCCAAGACTACATGTTCAAGGATGTCTGGTGCTACGATGGCCCCATGGCCTATGAGGTCGAGAAAACTGGGTACCCCAACAGCAAAACGGCTCCCATGGTAGGTCCCGGGATGACTTGGAAACCTCTCCCAAAGGGCTTTGACCCTAAGAAGTGGGTTGTGCCACCATACAAGGTGACGAAGTGGCTACACGACGGCGACGTCATAGATCTCGGAGGTAGAAAACTGGAGGTTATCTACACCCCAGGGCACAGCAATGACCATATAGCGTTACTCGATAGGAAGAACCGTTGGCTCTGGACCGGTGACATATTCTATACAGGCGGAATCTATACCTATCTTCCCGGAGGGGATCTCGACCAGTTTATCAAGAGTTACGAGAGAATGATCAAGCTCTTCCCCGAGTACGACTATTTGATGCCGAGCCACAACGAGCCGATGGTGGAGAAGGAGATACTCCTCACGGTGCTTGAGAAGGCGAAGCTCATACGTTCTGGCAAAGAGAAGAGGTACACCGAGGGAATGGAGGATGGCGAGAAGATCAGACGTCATCAGTACGATCGGTTCGCTATTATCACATTCGAGAAGCAGATAAAGGGTTAAACCCACGTTTTCTGAGGCTTTTTTTTTGCTGCTTTGTTCTCGTCGCCTCTATAAGCTCCCCTTATAAGAGTCTGCATAGCCGACTTGGCTCCATCCTCGATATGATGCTCATATTCATCCCACTGCGAAGCGCTCGCGACACTCCGATCAGGATGTATGACTTCGGTCGCTTCAGTATAGTCACATGCGTACCACAGTCTCGATAAGGTAATATTCGCCTTGCGCACCGTATCGCGATATGGCATACTCCAATAACACCGATACTGGACTCATCGTCCCCAAGAAGTGGTATGAGTCCCTCCCACGGCAGAGCTGGAGCCGCTTCGACAAGGTCGAGACGAGCTACCCTTGGTTCGACGTCTATGAGACGACCCCCGAGACTTACGCCATATACGAGGACGGGCAGTTCGAAGAGGTCATGAGCTACTTAGTCATCGGTGAGGAAACGGCGGCCCTCGTTGACACCGGAAACGGAATCGGTGACATCAAGGGAGTAGTAGAGGAGTTAACCGACCTCCCGATCACTGTGGTCAACACCCACTCCCACTTCGATCACACGGGGGGAAACTGGGCCTTCGATGAAGTCGCACTCTATGACCACCCCTTCGCTAGGGAGAACATCAAGGGGAGACTACATGAGGAGATTGGTAACTTCCTCGGCGAGGGCATGGTGTGGAAACCCCTCCCGAAGGACATAGACCCCAACACATGGTACACCAAACCCTACAAGGTCACCAGGTGGATGAAGGAGGGGAATAGGATCAACCTCGGTGGCAAGGAACTCGAGGTAATCCACACACCGGGGCATTCACCCGACAGCGTCTCTCTCCTCGAGAGGCGGGAGCACCTGCTCTTCACAGGCGACATATTCTACCTCGCTCCCATCTACATTTACTCTAAGGACTCTGATATGGACGAGTTCATCTCCAGTTTCCGAAAGATGGTGAAAGCTGATTATGACTGGGCGATGCCAGCTCACAACGAATCTATGGTGGAAAAGAAGGTTGTCGAGGATGTCCTAACCGCAATCGAGGCCGTTAAGGCAGGTAAAGGAGGCGTGTATAAGTCTGGCGTTGCTAACGGGATCAAGGTCCGTCGATACGATTATCGACAGTTCGCCCTCATCGTCAGGGACGAGTAGCCACCATTTTTTAAACACGCGGATTAACTCTCAGGTGTGGCCCAAGAGACTATTCATGTCGTTGAGCACCGCATAGCGGGGCTTTTTCCGATGGTCAAATCCTTCATAGCCGAAGGTGATGACCTCGTCCTAATCGACACTGGGCTTAACAGTGGCTCTGCGCGGAACATCGAAAAAGAGCTTGGTGGGCTCAACCATAGATTATCCGATGTCGATCTCTGTATAATTACGCATGCGCATCGAGACCATGTTGGTGGGCTTAAGACTCTCAAGTCAGGGATGGAGCCATTCCTCATTGCTTCACATGATGCGGAGGCAGACGAGGTAGAGAAGGCGACTGGCCTAGAGGTAGACTTGCGTCTCGTCGACGGTCAATTAATCGGTGGCTTTACCGTCATCTATCTCCCTGGTCACACACTCGGTAGCATAGGTCTCCTCCGTGGAGACACGTTGATTGCGGGCGACGCTCTAAATGGCGGAGGATCAGAGCTCAAAGGCCCGAATCCAATGTTCTCAAAGGATCGCGATATCGCTGAAGAGAGTGTCCGCAGTTTAGCTAATTTCAACTTCGATAAGGTTCTAGTTAGTCATGGAAGTGGTATCGAGAAGGGGGGTAAGGAGGCGTTATTGAGGCTGATTACTAGAATGCCCGAATCTAAGTCCCTCTGACCCCCGCAGATTGAGATGGCTTCAAATGGCCACCCGGAATGGCCTCACCTGGAATACAATGGTGGACCCGAAGGGCAGGCAGCTGAACCTTCTGATGGTGGTTCAGATGGCTGGTTCCTTCAGGATGGGTATAGTCGCCCCGATCTTAGCCCTCCTGATACGGAGGCACGGTGTCTCCATCATAGAGATTGGGGTACTTGGAGTCGCCGGGATGCTTGGGTGGCTTATATTTGAGCCTCTCTCAGGTGTTATCTCTGACAGGGTAAATAGACGCGTTATGATAGCCTTCTCCATCGTATCAACTTCTATTATATATCTACTCTACCCATTTGCAACGGTGTTTAGCCACTTTCTCATACTCGCCTTCGCTCTATCCTCGTTCTCATCGGCATCCAGTGTTCCCACCCGGGCACTACTCTCTGAGTTGCTGCCCAGTTCTAGCCGTGGGCACACCTATGGGAGGTACATGGCTATTGTCAGCGGCAGTTCTGTGATCGCTCCTTTCGTGGGGGGATATGTTTCCGATGTCATCGGTTACGCATTGCCCTTTTACGCCGCAGGTGGCGTTGGCGTCATAGCCCTTATCGCCGTTATATTAATGGGTAAACCCCCCGAGGCTGACAAGAAGAAGCAGAGATTGAGAATGAGTATCACCGAGGTTCTGAAGGGTAATCTCGTGACCATCTACCTGGTCAGGGGACTCTACTTCTTCAACTCCCCCTTCAGAAGCAACTTCCTCCCCATTCTCCTAAACGAGAGCACGAGCTTACAGGCAACAGAGACCGAGATAGGTACGTATATGACGATCGTAAGCTTTACCGGTGCGATCTCACAGACCTTCCTCGGGGATCTCATCGATCGTATCGGTAGCGGGAAGATCGTGACCGTGGTTTGTGGCATCCTTGCCTTCAGCTACCTCGGAATGCTTGCGGTGAACTGGGTGCCAATATTATTCGTTATCGGGGCTTTGCAAGGAGTTCTCCAAGCAGGAGCGGATACGAGCATGATGATGCACCTCATTGGTATCCAGAGTCGTGTCAAAACCGGTGTAGTTATGGGACTTTACGCGGAATCAGAGAACATTGGCGGCATAGTCGCGAACCCGGCCCTTGGCTACGTCTACACAGGCTTCGGACCCCTCTCCTCCCTGGTACTCGTCTCAGGCATACTTTTCCTGGCTGCAGGCATATCCATCACTAGGCTTAGAGCCGCTCCAATATCGTCTTAAAGTCCCAGCAACTCCCTACGATTCATGCTAAAACAAGTCATCGACGCAATGGAGCTCCTCGACTCCGCCACCGTCACGGGAAAAGAAGTCGAGACACTCCTCAGGGCGAGGGGGCTCGAAGACATCATGGTGAAAACGCTGCGGGGAGAGAAGGGTAAGACCGACTTCATCATGGTGAGAATACCGGGAACACGGGGTAAAACCGCTAAGGGGGATGCTCCGACACTCGGGGTTCTAGGTCGGCTCGGCGGTGTGGGCGCTAGACCCGAGATGGTTGGACTTGTATCAGATGCGGACGGAGCTATCATAGCTGTGGCCACCGCGCTGAAACTGGCCGATATGAAAACACATGGAGATGCGCTTCCTGGAGACGTGTTAATAGGGACTCACATATGCCCCGACGCCCCAACTATCCCACACAAACCAGTCCCGTTCATGGGCTCCCCAGTTACCTTCGCAGACATCGGAAAGCTCGAATTGAGCACGGAGATGGATGCAATACTCAGCGTTGACACGACGAAGGGCAACAGGATCGCTAAGTGGAGGGGCTTCGCCATAACCCCCACCGCCAAGGAGGGTTGGCTCCTCAAGGTCAGCGACGACCTTCTCACAATTATGGAGATAGTTACGGGAAGGATTGCGAGGGTCTGCCCCATCACGACTCAGGATATAACCCCCTACGGAAATGGTATTGACCACATAAACAGCATAATGCAGCCATGCACGGTGACTGACAAGCCTGTCGTTGGAGTCGCCATAACCACTGAGTCAACTGTGCCAGGTTGTGCGTCTGGAGCCAGTCATCCTGAGGACATTGAGGAGGCGACCCGATTCTGTGTCGAGGTGGCGAAAGCCTACGGGAAGGGTCTATGCCAGTTCTATAACATTGAGGAGTGGCGCCAGATAGAGAAGAGGTATGGTCCACTCAAGCTTCTACAGACCCTTGGGCGCGCCTCTTAACTCCAGCGCCTTTTTAAACCCCGTAACAAAAAACCTATTCGAAGATAATGATCTTTAAGAAGATACTCGTCGCATACGACGGCTCCGAACAATCTAAACGTGCCATCGACTACGCTGCTGACATGGCGAGCTCCTGCGGGGGTACCCTCTTAGTACTCACCGTAGTCCCCAGAGTCACCCTACCAATCTTCCCCGATGAGGGTTTCGGTTCAGCACCACTGACGACGATGCAGGACTTCGAGATCTACCGGGAACAGATGCGGGTGATGTACCAACTGAGCCAAGACGAAATAATGAAAAACCTCGCTGAGCACTTCCCGAAGCTAGAAGCAGAGGCCATCCTTCTTGATGGTAGACCTAGCAGCACGATCGTGGAGCAGGCAGAGAAAAACCGAGTCGACCTCATAGTGATGGGCAGCCGCGGCATCGGTGGCATTAGTGGCTGGATACTTGGCTCCACGAGTAGGCGCGTCGTCGAGTCATGCACCAAACCTGTCTTAGTCATCAAGTAGCCAGGGCAACCCTTTTTCACCACCTACATGAAGGAATAGCCGACACCGAATGGAGGCACAGGAGGAGTACATAAGGGCCGGCAAGATCGCCGCCAAGGTCCGGGAGCAGATAAGAAGCGAAGTGAAGCCCGGCGTCAAGGTCATCGACATCTGTGAACGTGTAGAGTCCCTGACAAAGCAGCTCGGTGGAGGCATCGCCTTCCCCTGCAACGTCGACATCAATCAGGTCGCCGCACACTACGTCTCACCAGTCGGGGACCAGACCACCATCCAGCAGGGCCAAATGGTTAAAGTCGATATAGGCGTCCACATAGACGGTTACATAGCCGACACCGCGGTGACGATCTGCCTCGACCCAGCCTTCACCCAGATGGTTAAGGCGGCGGAGGAAGCATTGTCGGTTGCAATTAAAACAGTAAGAGCTGGCGCAAGGGCCTCCGACATAGGCGCAACAATAGAGCACACGATAAAGAACCGGGGTTTTCGTCCCATCAGGAACTTGACTGGCCACAAGCTTTCCCGCTACATAGTACATGCTGGGCGGAGCATCCCCAACGTCGCCGGGTACGAACTCCATAGGCTCGAGGAGGACGAGATCTATGCCATCGAGCCCTTCACGGTTCTAAACAATGCTGTTGGCGAAGTTAGGGATGGGCCGCCGAGCAATATCTACAGATTCGAGAGAAAGAAGAACCTCGATGGTATCCCAAAGCAGATGCTTGTCTTCATTCAGCAGGAGTATAGGACGCTACCGTTTGCCAGCAGGTGGGTACTCGAACGGTTCCCGGGTCAAGATGGTAAGCTTGCCTTCAATGACCTACTTAGTAGTCGTTGTATAATGAGCTACCCACAGCTTCTGGAGAAATCCGGTGGATTGGTCGCTCAAGCAGAACACACGGTGATAGTACAGAAGGCTGGTTGCCTGGTCACAACCAGCTAGACTCGTCCTTCTTCTTCTCCTCTTCCTTCTTCCTTGTGATCTTCGTGATCATCATCATGCCATCGCATCTGGTGCATGGCTCATCGTCCTTGAAGATGAAGTCGCCACGCTTGAAGTCACGTACCCTCTTCTGCTGGCACTTGGGGCACTCCAGGGTCGTGTAGACCTCCACTTTCTTCACCTCGAGGGGATCAGATTTCGCCGCTGCTGGTCTACCCCTGAAGAACATGTATCCTATAGCTGCGAAACCGGCGGCGCCGATGAACATGTAGATGATGGCGACGTCGGTGTTGTCGGGGTAGTTGATGAAGCCCATATAGAGGCTGAAGAGGCTGAGGATACCGACTATGAGGATCGCTACATACGCGACCCACGATACTGACATCCCCGCCGCGGTAGTGCCGTTACTTGGTTTTTCACTCATCACTGACCAACTCCTATGGTGTTGCCGATCCCGGCGACCACGACGACGTCTCCTGGTTCGGTATAATCCATGACTATGCGTTTAACCGACTCGACTCCTTTGTCGGTCGCATCGAATAGCGGCTCGATGAGAGGTGCGACGACGTGCTCCATTCCCTCTTTTATGGCGATCGCGTGCATGGGGATTTTGTACTTGTTCGACACCTCCTCCATCTTGAATTTCTCCTTCCCCGAACCACCTATGGCAGCACCTATACCTTCGGAGACTTGGCCGACGGGTTCTCCTTCGAGCTTTCCCGCGGCGTCGATCATGATAATTATCTTGGCCTTCCCTTGGTGCTCTTCGAGGATGTTGATGAGCCCCTCATCGGGGTTCCCGACGCTGCCTCCTGGGCCCTTAGCCTTGAAGACAACCAGTGTTCTCCCCTCATAGGGGACATCAGCGGCAACGATCTCCTCGGCAACGTCTCTCTGTGGGTAGCCATGCATAAGTTTCCCAGCGACGATGGCTCCTACGCCGTCTCCGATTGGCATACCCTCCTGGAACGCTTGTATTCCGGAGCTGTAGGCCTCCACCATCTGCACGAGCTGAGGCAGGATCATGTGAACCTGCATGATGACGTAGATGTTCATCGTCTTCTTACCTAGGAGGTAGAAGTGACGGATGATCTTGTAGTAGATGTTGAGGGCTTGACTCACCTCTATGAGATTCTCCAAGTTGCTTCTCTCGGTGGGTGTCGCATTGGGGGCGAGGGTCTTCACCTCCGCCTCATAGATGTGCTTATTCGTCTTTAGGAAGTGGTCCATTTTATCCACTATTCCCGCGGGGTCCATACTCTCTAAGCCGATGCTGAAGAAGTCGATGAAGCGGTCGACACGGGGTGCTATGTCTCCCGTTGGTTTCCCAATCTCTACGAGCGTCTTTAGAGTCTGGTTCCTAGCGTTCTCCTTGACTGTCTTTACCTTCCTCAATGTTACCTCTATCTGTCTAAGCATCTGGAGTGTCTGAATCCTCTGAGCGTAGAAGAGGTAGATGATGAAGGCGAAGCTATATACCATCTGCAGAACCGTGTTCCAATCAGTCGTCGTTGTCGTCTGAAGGATCTGCCCGAATAAGAACACCATACCGATCAGTGCTTTTGAAGACTAGCATAGAGTTATAAACCTTAGTCTAAGCGGATTTCCTTAAAAAATGGCGGTTAATTACATCATGGAACGATTACGGCGAGATTCTGCAAAAGTCTTTTAGGCGCTTCATTCATCGGTTTTGAGGGATGTTCAGTTACGCGTCTAAGAGGATAACCCGTGGAAGGGGTCTAACTTTAGCCCTGTTCCTCAGCGTGGTGTTAGCCGCGACTCTCTTCTCAGGTATCCTCCAAGGCGCGGATGCGGTCGGCGGCTCTGCCCTCGATAACATGCTGAAGAACACAAAGTTCGACTTGATCTCGACCAACATCTATGAGAAAAATACGACGAAGGTTAACATCTACAATATTGATGGCTATTTCAAGACCCTCAGCGGCGTCGATGATGTTGATCACTTCATAAGAGAAGCGGTTGAGCTCAACTCAACGACAGTAAACGGGACCATATCTGTAACTCTGATAGCTTTACCGACGAATGGCACTATTGCGAAGGGAGTGAGTGCACCCAACGGACTAGTGGATGGTAAAATCTACATTGATCTTGGTTCTGTGAATGCGACGAAGTTCACGACGGGTTCAACGGTAGACCTTGGTCTCCTCACATACAATCCTCTTAGCGCGATTGCCGGCTTCAAGAGGCTATACTTCCCGTTAGAGGTCGGTTCGGTGGCTATGGATGACCAGACTTGGTCGATGTTTATCGCGAGTCAAGCCGGGGAATCATATTACAACAAGTGGGTCAGCCTCGCCCTCGGAGGTTACGACACATTCGGAGGCAGACCCCAGTATAACCTCGCGATAGTCACAGAGAATACCTACAAGCAGATCGTTGACAGCCTCTACAGAATGACTCCCGTTCGAGCTCCCACTGTTATACACAGCGTAGTGGCGATAAGGTTCGATAGATCCACCCTGATTAATGAGTGGGACATAACGGGCTCCGAGACACGAGTTCACAACATCGATGAGCAGATCAATGGAATGGGTGGAGTCTATCAGTATATTCCGATTAACTACTTAGAATCAGCCATAACGGATATTGCCACAACTGCTGCTAAGACGAAGTTGAACACGATCATTGTGACTATACCCGTCTTCTTCACTGCGTGGTATCTCGGCATGACTGTGTCGGATGTCGCACTGTCCCTCAGGAGGAAGGAGATAGGTTTACTATTAACTCGTGGGATGAGTTATCGCCAAGTATTCACGATGCTGCTGTCTGAATCCCTACTCATTGGTGTGGCTTCTGGTATACTGGGTATCGTGATCGGTGCTCTTATTATGCCACTCATCGTGAGTAGGGCTAGTTTTGCATTACTCTTCAGGTATGTCTCACCAATCACTCTCGTTGCCACCATCGCGTTCAGCCTTTCCCTATCCATTCTCTCCGCCTATAACCCCGCGAGGAAGGCGACGAAGATGGAAATAGTCGATGCACTTAGGGAGTATCGTGAGGAGGAGGAGAGCCTCGGGGAGTGGGCCGTCCCAGCGATTGCGCTGGTTCTCGGCCTCTACAAGTTAGCCATGCTCCTATTGAACGTTAACATCAACGCCTATGCGCCGTCGTCGGGGGATTTCATCACCTTCCTCCTATACTCTGTCTGGTATGGGATGGACTCGATTCTCGGTTACATATGGACAATTGTGCTATTCTGGGGTTTCACTAAGCTATTCTTAATGTATGCACCCCAGTTCCAGAGTGTACTCGCAAGCGTGGCGTCGAAAATTACAGGTGACGCTGCAAGGTTTACGAGTCTGAGTAGTAAGAGGAGCCTAAAGAGGGCTGGCGCATACACTTTCATGACGGCCCTGATAATCAGCTATAGTTTCGTAGTAATAGGCAATGGTGCAATCACAAACGATTACACGGGCAGATATCTGGCAGCTCAGCAGGGTGCAGATGCAGTTGCTCTACTCTATATCCCCAATAATGGAGGAATCTATGATAAGAGCGCTGTAACAAGCATTGCGCAACAGATAAGAAGCATCAATGGCGTTGAGTCTGCGGCGATCGAACTATCTTTCAACGCTGATACTAGCGCGGGTACAATACAGGTCAGAGCGATTGAGGCTGATCAGTGGATAAAGACTGCCTACACCGATGATCTATTCATAAGTAACAGTTCATATGCCCAACTTAACTCTACGGGCAGCGTATTCCGTAACCAATACGGCATCCTACAGGGGGCGAATGCTCTGTTGGACAAGGGAGGCGCTGATTTCTTTGGTCTACGAGCCGACGGAACTGGGAACCTGAACCTCGATGTGCAGAGACACGTATACTCTCTTAGAATAGTCGGCGTCTTCGGTAGAGATCTGGGCGCGAACTGGGTGCCCCAGACCCTACCGAATATGGTATACGTTCCACTAGGGTTCGCGGACAGGTGGGACCCCGCTTGGCTAAGCGGTATAAGAATACTGATTAAACTGGCACCAGGTGCTGACGGCCAAGCCATTGCGAACCAGATCCAGACAATTTCACCGAACATACAAAGAGTTGACATAACCAGTAACGTCGTGGAGAAGGCGCAGTCCACTCCACTGCTAGCTGGCTCCCAGCAGGTCAACCAACTCGGAGTAATCTTCGCATCCGGTGTATCCTCGATCGGAATTGCGTTGATAGTCTACACGCTTCTACGAAGCAGATCCAAAGAACTGAACCTCATGTCAATTAGGGGGTACAGCTCCAGCCAGCTGGCTATCAGCCTAATTGTGGAGAACGTTGGATTAGCTACGCTTGCAACAATACTTGGGATAGGCAGTGGTATGGTTAATCTGTTGGGGCAAGTGCAGCTGTTCAACCAGTATATCCTTACCTATACGGCTTGGAGATATGTGTTCCCAGCGATGTCCCAGCTACAGCTAGGCATATTATACCTCGTCATTGTGGCAGCGACAGCAATCCCAATAATCATCGTAGTCAGGGGGATCACGAACAAGCCTAACGTCAAGGGTGTGGAATGATGAGCGAATACGCAGTTGAAGCAAGGAACCTGATAAAAGTCTACAAGACTGGCGAGCTGGAGGTGCAGGCACTCAGGGGTCTAAGCGTTACAGTTACGAACGGTGAGATGGTGGCGCTTATAGGCCCATCCGGGTCGGGAAAAAGCACGTTCCTGAACATAATAGGCGGCCTCGATAGGGCTACGGCGGGTTACATCAGTGTCATGGGCTCCGAGCTCACCCAGTTGAATGCCTCCCAACTCGTCGAGTTCAGGAGGAAGACTGTTGGACACGTGTTCCAGAATATGAACCTAATTCCTACTCTGACCGCAGCTGAGAACGTTGAGCTCCCCATGGCAGCGCTTGGGGTAAAGAGGGATGTCCGACGTGAGAGAGTCGAGGAATTGATTGGCGTGGTTGGCCTCCAGGAGAGGATGAATCATAAACCCGGCGAGCTCAGTGGAGGAGAACAGCAGCGAATCGCGTTAGCCGCCGCTCTTGCCAATAACCCGCCACTCATCTTAGCCGATGAGCCGACCGGTGAACTTGACACGGAGAATGCTATGATCGTCGTAAACTACCTCGCCAAGGTCAACAAGGAGCTCGGGAAGACGATAATAATGGTCACTCACGATCCACGTGTTGCTCGTGCGGCGAGCAGGATACTCAGGATACAGGATGGCGTTATAGCGACGGATGTTGCACCCAGTGAGGAGGCTGCCCCAACGCAGGCGAGTTACACGGATATGCTTAAGGCTCGGCTTACCAGCATCGATGGGCAGCTGGCTAACCTAGACGCTGAGTTCAGGAAGGGTCTAGTCTCCAGCGATGAGTTTGTGGAGAGGCAGACTAACCTCAAGAAGACACGCGATGTCCTCGGGGATGAGCTTCACCGACTAGGCGTGGTTCATTAAACAATAGTTTCTTTTTTTTAATTAGAAGAGGTGGGCCACCAGCTTCGTGGTTTCGCGTAGCCGAAGACAACACTACAGCCACGAACGTAGCGTGGTTTAACTTCCGAGTTCGGAATGGGTTCGGGTGGTTCCCACGCCCTATGACCGGTAACCCAAAGCAATGGGCTTGGGTGTTTATTTTAAACCTTTTGGTGGCCTCCTATTCTATCTGAAAAGCGATAAGCCAAGGTGATTTTAATATTCTAATTAAATTCTAATGGTATCCCAATCTCTATCGATAGCTTTGGCGTGGATGTTTTGGCAAATCTTCCCAAGATGCGATAGTGTTATACTTTGAGTGGTCCCGGCAATCCTTATTAAGTAAAACCCAATATGCGATTTGCACGGGGGTCGTGGTCTAGACAGGTATGACGTTGGGCTCCAGAAATCCATGAAGGACTTTGACTGACCCGAGAGGGGATGACGAGTTTTTGGAGCAGAAACCCAAATGCCGGGGGTTCAAATCCTCCCGACCCCACCAAATCTGATCGTTAAGATAAGCGCACGAGATTTTCCGTAGACATAAGGCTCACTTTCTTCGACTCATATCACACGCGCCCACAAAGTCGATGAATCAGACCAGGATTGTTTGTAACTAGAGGGGATGTTTTCTATAATGGGATATGACACGGGCTATGCCCTCACTTAACTCCACATTAATGCCCTCAAACATCCTCCTCATCTTGCCAGTATCCGCTAACGTGTCTTGCACATAGTTAGGGATGTCCATGTCCCTGTAAATGGGTTTAATACTCTTGCCGAGGGCCTTGTTTATCTCCAGCACAAGCTCGTTGAGAGAGTAGTTTTTCCCCGTGCCAACGTTCACTAGGTCACAGATAGGATTATCCGAGGCGATCTTCATGGCCTTGACGAAGCAGTCAACTACATCCGATTGGTAAACGAAGTCCCTGCGCTGCTCACCATCGAAGTAGATCTCGGGTCTCTCATCCCTCATCATGGCCCATATAAATTGGCTGACGAGGTTAGCGTACTTCCCTTTGTACCACTCGTTCTCACCATAGACAGAGAACAGTCTAAGGCCGACGGAGTTCACCCCCTTCAGGTTGAAGTACAGCCTGGACAGCCTCTCCGCTGCGTATCTCGCCTCGGTGTAATAGTCCGTGACGTGTATCGGCATATCCTCTCTCCAGGGAGTCGGGTTACCGTTATAGATGCTGGATGTGGTGGCGTAGATCATCGGTATTTCCTCCTTGGCCGCGTACTCCAGGATCTTAATCATGTCCCTTGTGACATCCGCGACTAGAATCGGGTCTTGACGATACATCGGTGAGGAGGAGGGGAAGCCGAGGTGGAAGACTCCGTCGAAGCCGGAGCCCGGTATGGCCTCGATGTTGGGGGCGTAGTCCACCTTTTGAAGGAAGGTGGCTAGGTTCCTTATGTTTCCTGATCTCATGTTGTCTACGATTAGGACCCTGTGTTCATCTTGAAGCAATCTCTCCACGAGGTGGCTGCCGATGAAGCCTGCGCCTCCGGTGACGATATATTTCATCGAGTTACCTCCTGGTTTACTATCGAATCTCTCTGATTTAACCAGAGCTGAGTTAACTAAAGAAATAAGCGCACGCATAATGTTCAATGCGCGCGGACTCCCCCAAATCTAACTATTAAATCACTATTTTTTCTTCAGTGAGCGGCCCTGAATTACTCCTTCAGAGGGATATTTTTGTAAAAAGTTAAAAGACTACCTCATCGCGGTTACCATGAGACGGGATGGCCTTCGGCGAGCACACGTCAAAATCCATAACTGGATCAAAATCCAATGAGCTCCGGGGAAAGCGAATAGTTCTCTGCGTGACTGGCAGCGTCGCGGCGATCAGAAGCCCAGACATCGCGAGGGAGTTGATGAGGCTCGGAGCAGATGTCTACGTCGTGATGACGAGGATGGCGGAACATGTCGTCCACCCCGACTTGCTCGAGTGGTCCACGGGTAACCCCGTTGTCACGGAGCTTACTGGGAAGATAGAGCACGTCCAGTATGGCGGAGAGCATGACAGGCACGCGGACCTGATCTTGGTGGCACCATCTACAGCCAATACAATAGGTAAAGTGGCAGCCGGCATAGATGACACCCCCGTGACAACGCTCCTCACAACGGCCATCGGTGCGGGGATACCCGTTATCATCGCCCCCGCGATGCATGCCAGCATGTATAAGCACCCCATTGTTAACGAGAACATCGAGAAGCTGAGGAGGATTGGGGTAGAGGTACTGATGCCCCGATTCGAGGAAGGTAAGGCGAAGATACCCGACACTGCGGAAATAGTCGAGGCGGTGAGGAGGAAGCTTACACGTGAAAAGGACTTGGCCGGAAGGCGTGTCCTTATCACCGCAGGGCCAACAAGAGCCTACATAGACGCTTTCAGGTACATTTCGAATCCTAGTTCTGGGAAGATAGGGGTCGCAATAGCCGAGGATGCTCTGGAGAGAGGAGCGGAAGTCACACTCGTGTATGGACCCGCAACGGCTCCCCCGCCGGCCGGCGCGAAGATTGTCAACGTTGAGACGACCGAAGAGATGTTACACGCCGTGGTGGGGGAGCTCAAGGCTAAGAAATATGATGTCGCCATCCTCTCGGCTGCGGCCTCAGACTGGGGGCCAACTGACAGGAAGATGGAGAAGGTTCCCTCTGATCAGGGTGAGTGGGTTCTCCGCCTGAAGGCCCTTCCAAAGGTCATCGCCCAGGTTAAGAAGGCGGACCCCAAGGTCCTCCTCGTGGGATTCAAGGCCGAGTATAAAATCAGCGAGGAGGAGTTGATCGAGAGGAGCTATAAGAGGCTCCGGGAGATGAAGATGGACCTCATAGTAGCAAATGATGTTTCGAAGGAGGACAGGGGCTTCAACGTTGACACGAACGAGGTCTTCATAATTGACCCGAAGGGGGATGTCCTTCACATATCCCTGACGACTAAGAAGGAGGTAGCTTCGAAGCTCCTCGACAAGGTCAAGTCCCAGCTAGGTTAATGGTAACTTAACTGGTGATGGAGCGGCAGGTTGAGACGCTCTAACTATTTCTTGCCGAAGGGCCTTGTTCTTCCTTTACAGTCGACCAATTCGGGAAGGCGTCCCTATATGACTTATAGTTGGTGATGCCCTCCGCTGAGAGCACCGCCCTCACGATGGATCTGGCCACGGCATCAGCGGCCGATGCACCGAGGAGGTTTAGGGCTCTGGCTGTGCTTCTACTATAACGGGTCTCTTCGATGGGGAGTTGTGTCCTTCCAGTAGCTATGCAGAATAAGGTGTCTCCGTCGACCATTGTATGGCAGGGGTAGATGGCGCGGGCTATGCCATCTTGCGCCATCATCGCGACCTTGGTTGCCTGAGCCTTCGTGAGTATCGCATCTGTGGCTACCACGCCGATGGTTGTATGGGCGCCGGGCTCCCCAAGGAGCTGATGATAGTCTGGGTTGCCGACAGAGAGATCCCTTCTCAGTCCCCCGAACTCGTCACCGATCTCCAGGTGGCGAGCGTAGAATGCGCCGGTCTCTCTGTCGAAGGCGCTTCCAGTCGAGTTGACGACGGCTATGGCGCCTATAGTTATGCCATTATCAAATGTCTCGCTGGCGGAGCCAAGCCCACCCCTGAATCCTCCTGAGATCGCCCCTGTGCCCGCACCGTGGTTTCCAAGCTCGACAGCTGAGGCGGAGGCATGATAAGCGGCGTGGTATCCTGCGTCCTCGCCGATGTGGCCTGGTTTCTTTCCTCTGCCCAGGTCGAAGATGACTGCTGCGGGTACTATGGGGACCACCTTTCCTTCGCCGACGGGGTGTCCGATCCCTCTTTCCTCAAGGTATCTCATTACCCCGTCCGCTGCGGCTAGGCCGTAGGCGCTCCCACCGCATAGAGCGACTGCGTCAACGCGCTCGATGAGGTTGACGGGATCGAGGAGATCGGTTTCCCTCGTGCCTGGTGCGCTACCTCTGACATCTACGCCGCCTACGCCACCTGCAACGGCCAACACGACCGTTGCCCCTGTGAGCACCTCGGGGTCGGTGTGGCACCCAACCATTATACTTGGAACATCCGTGATTGAGTTAAGTGGACCTGTGCGCCTCAAAATTCAGCCACCTGCTTAAATGCCCCACTTTTAGGTTAAACGTCTTGCTAGAGATCAAGTCGCGGATGTAAAGAATGAGGCGTGTGTGTGTAGCGATTAAGGAGTTTATACCAAGAATTAGGAATCATTAAGTTACTTTATTCCTCACTCTATTCGGTGAATTTCTTGAGTGAGAAGCAAACAGATCTAATTGGTAAGGTCTACAAATTGAAGGACCTTATCGAGTATCAGGTTGGTTCAGTCGTAAGTCGAACTATAATCGATAAGGACGTGGGGACCGTTACGCTGTTCGCTTTCGATGAGGGGGAGGGCTTGAGTGAACACATGACTCCCTATGATGCGTTGGTAATCGATCTCGACGGTGAGGTTGAGATCAAGATCGCTGGGAATAAGAACCATCTTACTGAGGGCGACGCGGTTATTATGCCAGCTAATAAGCCTCACGCTTTGCGGGCTCTTACCAAGTTCAAGATGATGCTAGTGATGATTAAAGCTGAATAAGTTCGTGCGCGTTAAAACGATGCTACTCGACCCCACTAAATCATTTTATCCTTGAGAGGATTTCCTCCCTCTCGAACATACTAAGCCCGATCTTTAGAATCACGACGTCGATGGCGACGATGACGATGAAGATGATTATGATAGCACCTGGGACAAGGAGTAGGACCCCAAATGCCTGCCCGATGACTAGTGCCATAATCGGTAGTATTATGAGAACACTAAGTTGCTGAGCCTCTCTGAACCCCTTTACACGGGCTGACACTATGACGGTGAGGGCTATTCCTGCAACTGATATCGCTGGCGCCAATAGAAAGATCACTAACACCCAGTTGATCGTCGGTAATATGAGGCGGCCGAAGAGACCGAATCCGAGGTAATCCACCAAGGCTGTGTAGGCGAGGAAGGAGGCCAGGGTCACGATCATGGATGGGACGAAGGCGACCAGGATCTTTCCTAGTATAAGCTCGGCGTCGGTAAGGGGGGTCGCCAGGAGGCCCTCGATAGTTTTCCTCTCCTTCTCCCCAGCGAAGCTGTCGCTTGCAATTACGCTGCTCGCCATAGCAGGGATGAGGAGGAAGAAGGGTAGAAACAGGTATGTTAGAAGATAGTAGGTCATTGTTTGTTGGGCGTTGAACCCAGTAAATTCGGCCCTTACGCTGTCGGGGAGGAGACTTAGAAGGCTGCTTATATTACCTGTCGAGGAGGAGCCGCTTGGTATGAAAATGATCACTGATGGAAGTACAATCGAGAAGATCAGGGGAACGATGAGTATTGGCATCATTATCTCCCAATTCCTCCTGATTTCAAGCCAATCCTTCCTAAATACGAGGATAACCCTATCCGTTCTCACTCTGACGCCTCCTTCGTGAGCTCGAGGTAAGCGTCCTCGAGTGATGGCTTGAGTATGTTCACCGACTTCACACGTGCTCCAATGTCCACCAGTCCCTTTATGATGTCGGAGGTCTCAGCCTCAGGGTCATCGAGGTCGAAGACGAGTGAGGTTGAGCCCTCGCTTTTGACGGCGTTGACGTGCCTCATCTTAGATGCACTGTTGAGAAGCTTGTCGTTGACCTCTTCTAGTGTGACTTTGAGCTCGGGTGCGCCTCGGAGTTTCTTCTGAAGATCACTTATGCTGCCGGTGGCGATTGCTGCGCCTCTCCTGATTATCATGACTCTGCTGCAGAGTCTCTCAGCCTCCTCCAGGTTGTGTGTGCAGAGGACTATGGTGTGCTTCTCCTGGCGGCTCATCTTCTCCATCAGGTCTCGTATATCCTTCGCAGCCCTTGGGTCGAGGCCGGATGAAGGCTCGTCGAGGAAGACTACCTGAGGACTGTGAACTAGGGCCTTCGCTATAGCGAGCTTCTGCCTCATCCCCTTGGAAAACAAGCCCACCTTATCCCCACGACGGTCCCAGAGATCGAAGAATTCTAGGAGCTCCTTGACGCGAGCGTTCCTCTTAGCCTGATCCTTAAGACCGTAGGCCTCCGCGAAGAATTCCATGTTTTCCAACGCGGTCAATCTGTCGTATATTCCGGGGTTCTCGGTTAGCACCCCGACCATCTCCCTGACCTTGAGTGGTTCTTTAATGATGTCAAACCCCGCCACCCTCGCGTGTCCCTCGCTTGGGGAGATCAAGCAGGAGAGGATTCTGACCGTAGTCGTCTTCCCCGAGCCGTTAGGGCCTAGGAGGCCAAATATCTCACCGGAATCCACGCTAAAACTCAGGTTGTCAAGTGCGGTTAGGGTCCCGAAGCGTTTGCTAATATTTTCCGCCTCGATGTCTGGCAAGGGCGTTCTTATCTAGTATTTGGAGTCGGTGATTTAAGGAGGGGGATGGTGACTCGTTAACTTATATATGGAAGTGAGGTTTCGTACGCTCGGATGTAGCCATTTGTGAACTTTCTAACCTTTGAACGTTATCGAGTACATCGCACCTATCGGTTTCATAGCCTCATCGATACGCTTGATGAGGTCCTCCATATACTCGTGAGTCGGCTTTACCATCCATACGAAGACGAAGTCGTAGCCCTCTAGATCTTCGGCCTTCGCCAAAATCTGGCCACATCTCTCGTAGCTAACCTTCCCGCGTCCCTTGAAGTAATTGTAGATCCAGTCTACTGTTTCGGTGAAGGGATCAGAGTGAACTAGGAGGGGATTCATGAGGCAGATTACTGGGTTCTCGACTGCTATGCGCTCTAGGGCGTCGATGGCCTCAAGGTAGGGTGGACCATATATGCGTATGAGTGCCTTCAGCTTCCAACACCTATGGATGCTGAGTAAGCATCGCGTATAATACTTAGTACAGTAATCTTGATGGGTTCTAGGGCGCCGAGATGCGCTCTATGAAGGCTTCGACTAGTTTAATTGTGTTCTCGATGTCCTCAACCGTTGTTATCGAGGCTGGGCCGTGAATGTACCTACATGGTACAGCTATTGTGCCGCTTGGGATTCCTCCCTTAGTCAGGTGGATACTGCCCGCGTCGGTTCCACCGCTCGGGATCTTCTTGAATTGGTATGGTATCTTTCGCTCCTCAGCAGCGTCTGTTATGGCTTTGAGGACCTTGGGGTGGGCGATGACGCTTGCGTCTGCTATTGTGACAACTGGGCCTTTTTTGAGTGATGCGGGGATCATGTGTGGCGCCATGCCGGGCATGTCGACGGCGAATGTGCCTTCAAGCGCTAGGCCGTAGTCTGGGTCAACCTGGTAGGCCGCTGTTTTGCTTCCCCTAAGTCCGACCTCCTCCTGTACAGTTCCCACGGCGACGATGTTGTAGGGCGACTTCTTGAGGGACTTGAAGACCTCGGCCATGACGTAACAGCCGGCGCGATCATCGAGGGCCTTACCCCTGATGTAGCCATCCCCGAGTTCGAGGAATTCAACGTCGAAGACCCCGGTCATCCCCTCAAAGGCACCCCTGGTTATGGCCTCTTCCCGTGTGCATGTACCAATATCAACGAAGAGGTCATCGAGGATCACAGGTTTCTTCCTGTCCTCCTCGCTCATTATGTGTGGGGGTTTAGTACCGATTATTCCTCTAAGGTCCCCCTTCTTCCCGCGGAATATCAGCCTCTGCCCTGGGAGGATGTTGGGGACTATACCCCAACTGTGGAGTCTGAGATAACCCTGGTCCTCGATGTATCTCACGAGGAAACCAACCTCATCGGTGTGGGCTGCTAGCATGATTAGGGGATTATCCTTCTTCCCCCTGTGCCAGAAGATGATGTTTCCGAGCTTGTCGACCTTTGTCTCGTCGGCAATTCCCTCGAGCTCGGTTCTCAGTATTTCTCTAGCCTCGTCCTCATAACCGGGAGGACCGTAGGCGTTTGATAGCTTCCTGAGTAGTGTGATGTTCATAGAGTATCGTTTCTGATTGGTGTGATAGGCGATTTAATACTTAAGAGCGGCATTTGCTATTCTTCGCAGGTTTTAGTGGGTTAGATCCTTGAGAAGATTTGTTTGACCGAGTCGATACCGTCCCCTACTACTTCGATGTTGTACATTTCGCCGAGTCCCCTCTCGTGGCCCCATTTTATGTGTTCTATTGTCTCGGGGTTGATCCCCATTACCCTTGTTGCAGTGGCGTCTGTTGCCACTGGGTCGGTGCCGGCTATGATCGTGTCCATCTTGATTGGGTTGCCGTTTACGGGTCCTTTACCCTCCATGCCCACGAAGCCATCGATCACGGTGAGAGCGGGTTTGAGTACGGTGTTAATGTCAACTATGACCTTGTCCATGCCCCTCATGTGGTACTTTCCCTTGAACTTGTCCGGGAGGAGCCCGAACATGTTCTTCATCCCGAGGGTGACACCGGTCTGCGTGTGGGTCTTTAACTTCGCTGCGCTGACTATGGCGGCCTCTGTGACGATTCGTGGAACCTTGATGGACTCGAGGGTCATCGCATTAGGAATTGGAATCTCAACCGTATCCTTCTCATATCGGAGGTTGATGAAGCGTACGCCGACACGATCGCACATATCCTTCATCCCGCTAGCTACGCATGCTTTGTCGGCGTTTGTCATCGTTGCATCCGATTCGACTATGAGGACCTCAACCGGGATCTCTCTCAGTCGATTTACGATCGCCTCGACTACTACGGGGTCCGTGGTGGCTCCCGTCTCCCAGTTCTTAGTTGTGATGAAGTTCACCTTAACTAGGACTTTATCCCATTTTCCGATGGCCTTCCTGTAGTCCACGAGGTCGAGGGCCCTGTAAACTGGTTCTGGTCCTCGACTCCCTTTGACGACTGCGACGCGTGGCAAATAGATCAGAGATGGAATTAGATCGCCTGTAATAGACTTTTGTTAAGAAAACCATTACTAGTTGATGAGTTGTCTTCTCAACTAGCGCTCGTAATTATTGCAGTGAATGAGTTTCACTGTTTCTTATGGGTTCCTTGTAAACTTGATGCCGTTTTCGGGTTTTCCTTACCTGCTCTACTGATATGGGTATCATTATGATGAGAAGTAGAGAACCGAGTATCAGGGGGGATATCATGAGTGCTTTAGATAGTTGTGGGTCGAGTGCAGTATTCGGTGAAACATACTTCATCACAAATATCTGCATGTCCAGTCCCTCCCAGTACGTTTCTCCTACTACATACACGTCGTTCCCATTGACCGCTGCTGCCCTCGCCCTGTCTGTGTTAATTCCCCCATACCAGTCCCTCCAGATCAAATCACCTTTTGGCCCAATCTTACACACTGTGGCATCGGCGGTATCTAGAAATAAGTAAGTCCAGGTGTGGCCAACGATGTAGGTATAATCGCCGGCCTGTGCAACCCCCCAGGCCATGTCCTCGATCGGAGAATCGCCGAGGATCATGGTAGACAGCAGGTCCCCATTCGAGCTATACTTGAGTAGAACTTCTCTAGCGGTCCCGTTGCCGTATCTCATGTATCCCGCTACCGCGATTTCCTGCTTAGCGTCCACTGCGTTGGCGACATTGTTTACTCCGATCGAGTATTCCCTTACCCAGATTGGTGTTCCGTCTAGGCTGATCTTCCTTAGAAGCATCTGTGTGGCGGGTTCCCCGAGTTTTCCAGGGTTTCTGATGTCATAATCCGCCTCGCCACAAAGGTACACCGCGTCGCTAACGGAGACGCCCCAAGCGGTCTCTGGTCCCTGGGAGTCGAATACTGTGGAGAAGAGTAGGTCGCCGTTGCTGCTGTATTTTAGAAGAAATTCTTGATCATTCAGAGCTGATTTTACCACGTATCCCGAGACGTAGATGTTGCCTTCTTTGTCTAGGGCGACTCCGCTCGCTTTAGCGTCGACTCCGGGTCTCCACTCTTTGGCCCATATTAGCCGCCCATCGAGGTCATATTTGAGGAGTAGGGAATATGATGTGTTTTCCACTATGTGTATGCCACTTATGTAGAGTGACTTGCCGTCGGAGGCGGAGCCACGACCCATGGTGAAGTCCCTCTCCCAGTAGGTCTCGTTCCAGAGGAGTGTACCATTTTGATTATATTTTAGGAGGACGAGGTTCACGGAGCCTGGTCCGTAGCTGAAGGATGCACCTGTCACAAATATTGAGCTATTCGCATAGGCGACTCCGTATGCGTAGTCCCGGTATTTACCGCCCCACGTCGTCGTCCAGGCTATGATGTTGGAGGTTGGGTCGCTGAGGATCAGTTCCCTCTGGGTGACTAGGAGTGTAATTGTGATACATTCCAACACGAGCAGAGCCAGATATATGACGCCGACCTTTCGCATTCAATGAAATGTATGGGACTAGGTTAATGAGGTTTGAGCGGATTGGTACGAGTGATAAAAAGTAATAGTATTTAACTGCCCCTGACCTCACTTCAGCGAAACGTGCTGGTACTGCCATGAAGTTCAGTAAGCTGCCCATAAGTAAGGAGCTGAAGAAGGGGCTCAAGGAGATCAGTTTTGACGATATGTTTCCCATCCAGGAGAAGGCTATACCCCCAATGCTCGATGGGAAAGATGTCATAGGGCAGGCTAAGACTGGTACGGGGAAGACGGCGGCGTTTGGTGTCCCAATGATCCAGCTTTTTGATCCCTCCAAAGCCACCGTTCAGGGACTCGTCCTCGCACCGACGAGGGAGCTCGCCCAGCAGATAACGGAGGACATCAATGACTTCGCAAAGTACACCAAGGTGAGGGCGATAGCAGTTTATGGTGGTGTGTCCATCGATAAGCAGTTCATAGAGTTGAAGAGGGGGCCCACAATAGTGGTTGGGACGCCTGGTAGGATAATTGATCATCTTAACCGTGGCACCCTCAGCCTCAGGGATGTTAAGATGCTCGTCCTGGATGAGGCTGATAGTATGCTAGACATGGGCTTCGTCGATGACATAGAGTACATCTTGAAGCGTACGCCTAAGGAGAAGGAGATGAGTCTTTGGAGTGCAACTATCGATGACCGGACTTTGAATATTAGTAGTCGATACATGCGTGACGCAGAGTTCGTTAACGTTAGTCGAGACGAGATTGGACTGACCACCATAAAGCAGCACTATATCCTCGTCCCCGAGCATGAGAAGGAGGAGACGCTTAAGCGAATCATAGACTTCTACAAGATAGACCGCTGCATAATCTTCTGTAGGATGAAGATCGGCGTCGACGACCTCTATGCTGTGCTAAGTAGGGCGGGTTATAATGTTGAGGCCATACATGGTAACTTCACACAGACTAGGCGCCAACAGGTTCTAGACGGCTTCAAGCAGGGAAAGTTTAGCATCATGATTGCAACCGAGCTCGCTGCTAGGGGCCTCGACATCGAGGATGTCCCGTGGATAATCAACTATGATATTCCTATGGATCCCAACATGTATTTCCACCGTGTGGGAAGGACCGCGAGGGCTGGTAAGGAGGGTAACGCCGTTACTCTGGTTACTCCAGATGAGGAAATAGAGCTCGAACGCATCAAGGCAATGACTAAGATTCCTATAAACAAGCTTACGCTCCCTCCGGCTTTTCTTTTTTAAAAAAAATATTCGGGGAAAAGTCTGATATTCTTAATCTTTGGGCGGCGTTTGTGTAGCTTCGCCCTCGGGTTTTGGCATCTGATTTACCCCGTAAATTCCCATCATCGACATCTGCCCACCCGGACCGGCTGTCGGTATGTTTGAGGGGATGAGTATCATGAGGTTCTTCCCCTGGAGTCCCAGCTCGTAGACGATGTTCATCCATCTCAGCTCGAATGCCCTGTCGTTATCCTTGTACATGTTGGCCGCCTGAACCATCTTCTCCGCCGACTCGTACTCCGCGAGTGAGAGTGTGACCCTTGCCCGCCTCTCCCTCTCTGCCTGAGCCTGACGTGACATGGCGTCCTGCAGGGCCTGGGGGATGCCTACGTCTCGGATCTCCACTGCCGTGACCTTAATTCCCCAGTTCTCTGTCTTGCTATCAATAATTCCCCTGGCGATGTTTCCCACCCTCTCACGCTCTGTGAGGAGCTCATCGAATGAGGCTTGACCAATCACCTCTCTGAGTGTGGTCTGAGCGGCAAGCTGTGTGGCTTGGTTGAAGTCGTTCACGTTCAGAATCACCTTTTGGAGGTCCACTGGCTGGAAATACATCACTGAGTCAACAGCCACCGGGATGTTGTCCCTCGTCAGGCTCTGCTCCGTTTTAAAGGAGACGACCTGCAGCCTAGTCGATATTATGAATGGAACGTTACCAATGAAGGGTGGAACGTAGATTATCCCAGGTCCCTTCAGCCCCCTATATCTACCCAGCATGAGGAGCGGGGCTCTCTCCCACTCCTTGAGGACTTTTATTCCGCTTACGAGAATAGCGATTACCACTAATGCTATGAGAGACGCGATACCTAATGTGAATGCATCCGCCATTTCCGTTGTTTCACCAGTTATTTAATGGGTGATGATTCTTATTTAACTTAGTTAAAAAGGGGAAAACTAGTCCTTCTCTTTCTCGACGATCAGTACTAATCCCTCTTGTCTCTTTACCTTGATTTTATCGTCCTTCGTAAGGTTGCCTGAGGTGGATTCTGCCCTCCATATGATTCCACTGACCCTAACCTCGCCTTTAGGTGTTAAGTCGCTTACCGCAACGCCTGTTTCGTTTATGAGCGACTCTGGGCCGGTTATTTTTGGCTTCTGTCTGAGGGGACCTATCACCCATCTGAAGTAGAGCCCCAGGAATATGCCAATTACTATTAGAGCGAACAATTCCAAGTCTGTAGAAAACGTGATTGGAGACGGTGAATAGCTCAATCCGTTCGCCAAATAAAATATTCCAAATGCCCCCAATATAACTCCAGCCATCAAGGATAACCCGTGGCCTGTTTTTAATTCGAGAAAGATTAGGACTGCAGCAATCGCGATGATTAAGAATCCTAATATTGAGGCGTCGATTACCTCCGCGCCGATTAATCCGGCTAGAATTGATACTGTGCCAACGATTGTGAGTACTATGCTGGCGTGTTGGATGTCCAAAACTATGGCTATTACACCCACTAAGATGAGTAATCCGTCTAGAGTTGGGTTGCTTAATGCGCTGATGAATTGCTCGTAGATGTTCTCGTTTATATTAATCTGGGATTGACCCGTTAGGCCAAGATCGTTGATTGCCTCATTGAGGGAATCTGCCTCGCTGTTGATTATGTGGTATCTTAACGCTTGGTCAGTAGAATAGGCGACGTCGTTTTGTACCATTTGATAGGCAGCGGTTGTGTTGCGCCCCCATTTTTGGGCTAGGCCTACTAATAGGCTGAGCATTGCGGCTTGGGTGTGGTTCTGCTCGAGTGTTGTAGCACCTACTAAGATCGGTGTACTTGGGCCGATCTCGGATCCGCTGCCCATTATTATTTTGTTGCAGGCGAAAGCAATGTAGCTTCCAGCTGATGCCGCAAGAGAGTTTGGTGGAACGTAGGTGTAGGTTGGTATGCCACTGGCGTTGGCGTCGGCGATAGACGATACTATCGAAGTCATGTCGTTCAGAAGCCCCCCGGGTGTATCCATTGTGATGATTATTGCCGATGCCTTGGATGTGATTGCTTGGTTGACTGCCCTCTTCACGAAGAGTGAAGAGCCTGGGTCAACCTGTACATCGAAATTCACTACGATTATTGGGCCTGATGGATTAGTGGCGGCGTGTATATTATTGAATGGCATTAGGGAGCTGGAAAAGGTTAGCAGTAGGATCAGGGTTAGTATTTTGCTCCCGTATCGGAATTGATTGATCATCCTTACTCTCTTCCCAATTTGAAATGAGCCTCCACACGAATTAAACACATCGCGTGCACTCTTCACATTGGGTCTATTGGGGGTCTTTTCCCTCGTGTTTATAGGATTGGAAGCTTTAATTCAGTCGATATCAATTGGCTGAAGCTTTTTTCGCGAGGCAGCTTACACCGGAGAAGATTGAGAAACGTATCGAAGGCTATCCCTCCTGGCTCGAGATAGATCTCGACGCCATCACGCATAACATTGAGCAGGTTAGGCAGAGAGTGCACGTCGAGGTTATCCCCTGTGTAAAAACAAACGCCTATGGTCACGGTTTGGTTCCCGTTGTGGCGCACATGATGAGGAGGGGCATCAAACAATTCCTGGTCGCCAAGCTGTGGGAGGCCGAGCAAATTAGGGATGCGGGCCTAGAGTGTGGGGTGATAAGCATGGATCCCCTGTTCTCCGACGAGCATTTTGATACCGTTGTGGCTCGGAACATTACTCAGACGGTCTATCAAAGGAGTACTGCGGATAGGCTCGAGGGCGCGGCTAAGAGGCTCTCAAAGAAGGCGAAAATCTGGGTTAAGATTGATACCGGGCTCGGCAGGGTCGGTGTCAGGTGGAGTGAAGCTGTTGAGCTTGTTCAATACATCTCGTCTCTTCCGCACATCGAAATATCTGGGATATTCTCCACCATGTCGGAGGACGCGGAGCTTGACAGGATACAGGTTGATAGAATGATCAGGGTGAGCCATGATCTGGATGACCGTGGGATAAAGTATGGAGTTCGTAGTATGGCGAGTGGAAACGCGGTTTTTCACCGCCCTTACGCGTTTTTAGATGCGGTGCGACCGGGTTTAATGCTATATGGCTTCTACTCTGACCCAGGGGATAGGGAGAGTGGTTTGGGCCTCAGGCAGGCGTTCGCCTTCAAGGCTCGGGTCGAGCAGGTGAAGTGGGTTGAGGCGGGTGAATCTCTCACCTATAGTCGGAGATTCACTGCCTCGAAGAGGATGAGGGTGGGGGCGGTTCACATTGGTTACTCCGATGGTTACCCGCGGGGTATGACTAAGCAGGGCTTGGTTAAGGTCGGTGGGATGGTTAAGCCGGTTCTGGGAACGGTTTCTGTCAACCATTTTCTCGTCGATCTAGATGGGACTGGGGTTGAAGTTGGTGGAGTAGTGGAGGCCATTGGTAGGGAAGGTGAGAATAATGCTCATAATGTTGCGGAACTGGCTGGTATCATGACGTATTCTCTCATGGTTGGGCTTCATCCAATGTTGCCGAGGGTTTATTTTGAGAAGGGTAAACCCGTTGCGTTGAGTGAGCTTAGGCTCGTCGAGCGATGATCAGGATTTAAATTTATGCAGTGTGTATGGGTCAGAAGGGCCGGGGTAGCATAGCTTGGCTAATGCGCTGGACTCATGATCCAGAGGTTATAGGCACCAGTGCCTTAGCCGGATAGAGACCATGGGTTCAATTCCCATTCCCGGCACCAATCTTGAATCCATGGCAAATTTTGGAGACTATCTGCATGATGTGAGGCGTCTTGTTCCCACCACTATCTTTGATAAGGTGAGGGTTATCCGGAGGCTTCGGAAGAGGGTCAATCTTTGGGATGTTTCAGCTGCTCGCGTGGGTTGGATTATTATTCGATCAATTATGGTGCTCAGTGGCCGAATCGGCTAACGGTTACTGTCACAGTGGCGGAGTGGGTTAGTGAACCACTAGTACTAGTTACCGTGATAGTGAACTTACCGGACTTGACGGATGATGGAACGGTTATCGACAGCGTCGATGTGGCAGATCCGCCTGATGCTAACGTTAGTGATGTGGGGCTAACAGATACAGTCCAGCCACTTGGGGTAGTAACAGTCAGAGACACTGTGCCGCTGAACATGTTGAGCGATTTCTCTGTTATAGCCGAGGTTCCTTTAGACCCAGGCCTGAGAGTCAGAGAAGATGGCGATGCAGAGACGGAGAAGTCAGGCGCTACCACTGTAACTGTCACGGTGGCAGAGTGGCTCAACAAACCGCTTTTACCCATTACCGTAACGGTGTATGTTCCCGCCGTGGTGCCAGCTGGAACTGTTATGGATAGTGTTGATGTGGCAGATCCACCTGATGCAGGCGTGACTGAAATAGGGCTAACAGTCGTAGTCCAGCCAGTTGGAGCAGTACCCGTCAGCGCCACTGCGCTGCTGAACGTGTTGAGCGAGTTCACTGTTATAGTAGAAGTTCCGACACCCCCAGCGTTGATGTTCAGAGCTGATGGAGAGGTATAGATGGAGAAGTCAGGCGTTGTTACGGGTACGAAATTAGTGGTAAGGGGGCTGCCTAGACCTGTGACCAGATCGTAGCCCACCTTTGTGGAGTACCCGTTAGATCCGCTCGTTATATCGCGTAAGTATGAAGAATAGCTCGCTGATTTTGCATCTTTGTAGAAGTTGTTGTTGGTTGCTGTAAGTCCTAGTGACTGGATTGCTGCCCATTGGGGTGAGCCCGCACTCGTCCCACCGACCACCCACCACCCTGATGAGCCAGAATAGGGTGTGCTATCGTACACCGCTACACCTGAATTTGGGTCAGCGTCATAGGAAACATCTGGTACGGCTCGTTTGCTATTTGTCCCTGTTACGCCGTATGTTACTTGGTAGGAGGGCTCAGGTATGTATTTGCTTACGCCGCCGCCGCTTCCACTCCAAGCAGTCTCTGAAGTAACTGCGCCGCCTCCATTAAAGGTAAGCTTCGTTCCGCCAACCCCGACTACGTTTGCTGAGACCGCTGGCCAGGAGACACCTGCCCCGCTGTCACCGGAGGAGGCGAAGAAAACTATTTGACCGCCATTATTGCTTGTGAAATGGGATTCGTAGCTTGATTCTCCCGAAAACTCGGATCCACCCCAGCTCATGGATATCGCGACGACGTCCGAGCGACTTCGGGCGTAATCCACTGCTGCGAGAAGATCAGTGTCGCTGCTCGAGGTTGCCTCAACTAGCAGTATTTTCGCACTGGGAGCCACTGCGTAGGCCCACTGGACATCGAGTGAGATCTCAAGCGCCCAGCCACTATCGGTTGGAATCCCCGATGACATCTTGTACTCCTCAAAATTCGGAGCAAGCAGACCGAATTGGGTGCTGAATGTGTTCAAGTCTGCTGCAACCGTCGGGTCATCGTAGGCGTCCACGATGGCTATCGTTCCGCTGCCGCCTGTTGAAGGTAGATTATAAGCTGCTCGGATCTGCGTTGGAGAAAGCCCCGAGACAGCTAGAGAGGATGCTTTATCACGTAGATGGAATGTCGGGTGAGCCATCCAGCTGTTACTCGATTTGGCTAGGGAGGTTGGAGTTGATAGGACTAGGCTTGATACTACTAACAGAACTAATACTAAGGCCCAGACACTGGAGCCCATTCCCTTCAAGCTTTTCAATAACACACATGCCCCCTAAATTCTATTTATTGTAGTGTTTTTTTAATTAATAAATACATATAGACGTTTCGTGCGCGCCAATCTTGAATTCGGGCACACAAACAGTGTGAAAATTACAACGTTGCATACATAGAGCTGTATGAATTCATTGATGATGTCTTGAAGTGTATCGGCATACATCTTCAAGACTTGTCGGGCGAAGGCCAGCGCTTTTAGAATTCAGAAAATTAGCTACTTAGGGGTGTTTTCATCTAATTTCATGTATTTGACCCAGCAGTTCATGCAGACTTCGCCTTTTCCGGGGATGTAGGCCATGAAATCTTTGAGTTTCTCATTACATTCTGCGCATCTAGATTCTTCATATGTGATGGTGAGGCTAGTCAAGATGGTCAAATGTGAGGTTTATGTTTGATGTATATAAGCTCCATGAATTTTTAATACTCACTGATTGTATTTTATTTAATATCGATTAATAATTTCCAGCTGTTACCTAGTAGAGATATTAGTTATATGTTGTTGGAGAGTCCTTCACGTAACTAAATTAATCCATAAATGACAAATCATCTATTACAGTTAATAGATCGTGGTTTCCAGGTCTGTTCAGTTCGCGATTATCCTTCTTCTACTATTAACATCAGCATATTTCGTAGATAGCGGTTTATTGGCTAGTAGGGTAACACCGGAAAAAGTTGGGAAGCAATCCGTAATAGTGGTCAGGGTAGACGATATCCAGGATTACGCCTTCAGAGACGCTCAGTTTTGCATCCTTAAAGTGAGCGCTGACCAACACGTACCGCTTAGCCTATCCGTTATACCTGGATTCTTCTCCCTTGACCAAGAACTCATTGACGCAGTCAAAGCTGCGGTACAAAATGGTTCAGAGGTCACAGATCATGGCTGGCTGCACGAAAACCTGACAACCTTCTCATTGGAGGAGCAGGAGCAGAGGCTTACTCTGGCTAAGAACGCGCTGAATAACGTGTTGGGTGTGAAAACAACGATACTTGTGCCACCTGACTTTGAGTTTAATAACGATACCCTCCTTGCGATGAAGAAGACTGGATACGATACTATCTCTAGTAGCACAGATTTCCAGAATGCAGGCGTGGGAAGAGATGGAATCGTGAATCTTCCATCAACAGTGAACTTTTCAGATTTAATTAATGATACTTGGTACAATAAACCGCTAGGGCAGTTAGACTCCGAGGTGAATCAGAGCGTTTCGATGTATGGCTATGCTATGGTGGTTATACACCCGCAGGAACTGCTGAGTGGTGACAAGTTGAATCAGACGGCCGTTAAGACCTTCGAGGACTTGTTAACGGATTTGTCTGGTAAGTACTCCTTCACAACTATCAAGGATCTATCGAATACGATTAAGAAGAGCGTTGGATAAGGATTAGATAACATAATGTTATTAACATAATGTGACTATTTGATACATAATAATGTTTTTTATAAATATCTATTATTAATACATAATCCAAATATAAACCTCTGAATCTCTTTCTATTAATGCAATCTAATATACCAGATTTAAACTTTAAAATAGAAATTAAAGGTATCTCTTATAAATTATTTGAATTTTTAAATCTAATCAATATTAAGATAATTAATTTACAATTAAAGATGATTAAAATAAAATCTATATCAAAAATAGTGTCTGAGAAGAAGGAGACAGTTGAACCATGGGGAATAGTAATAGTATACTGATCATAGGTCTCGGGCAGATTGGCTACCACGACGCTGAATACATGACTAAAATCGGGCTTAAGGTAGACGGATACGATATCGATGAGAAGGCGACTAAGAGGGCTCTGGATAATGGGGTCATATCCCATGCTGCGACAGATTTCAGGGATTATGATAACTACATCGTTGCTATCTCGACGCATCGGCCCGGCGATATGTTTCAACCATTCCTGGACGGTTTAAACCAGGTCACCGATAGACTCAGAGAAGAGGGCAAGAAGAACGCCCTCTTGGCTGTTGAGAGCACCATCCCGGCGGGCTTCTCTAGGAAGATCTTTGATAGGCTTGGCCATCGGCTTCACGTCGCTCACGTTCCCCATCGGTTCTACATGCAGGAAAAGGAGACGCATGGTGTCAGGCAGCTGCGTGTGCTCGCTGGCTGCGAGCCCTGCTGCGTTGCGGCGGCTGAGTACCTATATGGCGACGTCCTTCACATTCCGGTCTATCCAGTTAGCTCAACGGTGTACGCCGAGCTTAGCAAGATAACAGAAAACACACATAGGTACCTCGAGATCGCCTTCGCCGAGGAGCTCAAGATCTACTGCGACGAGTACGGTTTATCCTATCAGGAACTCCACGACGCTGTCAACACCAAGTGGAACGAGGGGCTGCTCGAGGCGAGAGCGGGTATTGGTGGTCACTGTCTGCCCAAGGATAGCCAGATGTACCTCAACAATGCGACTCCGGTGCTTAAGCATAGCCTGATCACAGCAGCAAAGCTCATCGACCAGGAATATAGGAGGCACATCGACCTCAACAGGGAAAAACTGCAGATGAAACAGGAGGTTGAGCAGGTATCTCCTCCTGATTCATTAGAGCCTACTAAGAAGGAATCGGCGAAGCCCAAGATTTCTGTAAGTGAATGACTTTGAAGCTCTCACAGGCGGGCGCGATCTCAACAACAATCGTCATCGTGCTTGGGATCCTGATGGTCGCGCCGATCTTTGCGCGTACAGCCTTGAAGTCGGAGCCTCTCCAGGTCGTGCTTTTATTCAGCGTGCAGGATATGGCGAACTCCACCACTTGGTGCAGTGAGGTGGGGTCGTTCCTGCGCTCGAGAAACATTGCTGCCACGGTTTTCTTCACGGGAAACGTGGTGGATTCATCCAACTCGAGTATCATCTCCGAATTCGGTGGAGTCGTCGACGTAGGGAGCATGACCTATGACTATGTGAATCTCAACTCCATTTTGGATTACTCGGAGCAGCTTCAGCAGATTGCCGAGGGTAAGATGGCTGTCGACGCGGAGGGCAACGTGACCTCACGAGTCTTCATGGCTCCCTATGGTTCGGTGAACAGCGACATCTACTCACTGCTTAATAGGAGTAACATCACCGCGGACTTCTCCTATAGTGATCACTACAACAAGTTCGTCGGTGGCCAGTTCATTAGGATGGATCTTCAGGTTTATGACTACGATAGGCACAACCCTGAATATTATCTCTCGATCACCGACAAGCGTGAGCCGGTCGCCATCAGGATAAGTGACTCCGTTCCACCCGGTCAGGTGGAGGCGTTCATCTCTCAGCTAGCCTCGGGCAACGTCCGCTTCATTAGCGCCTCGGAGCTGACTGGCCTAGAGCTGACTACAAGGCGCTGATGTGGATGACCCTCGAAGATCCGGTCATCGAGGAACAGGCCGATGTGGCCATTGATGATTCGGGTGGGGATAAGCCGGCATCAGTTAGTGTGGATGGTGGTCTGAGGTGGTGGATCTGGCCGATCAGGGTCGTGGTGTTACTTGGGATGCTCTTTATCGTGTACTCTGACCTGATTCTCGGGCTTAAATACCGTGATCCTCTGGTTGTCTACTCCACGCTTATGCCTGCGCATACGCTCATAATATTCTCCATATCTTGGTTGTTGTATAGGAACAGGGCGGATGGGGAGGTATCTGGTGACCTTGTCTCGGTGATTATTCCGATATTTAACCAGAAGGCGTTGATTAGGATAGTGATTGAGGCGGTTTTCAAGTCGAGTTATAAGAATATTGAGGTGATCGCGGTTGATGACGGGAGCAAAGATGGAACAAGTGATCTGCTTGACGAGATTGGGTTGGAGCACCCCGAGATAAAGATCATCCATAAAGAAAATGGTGGAAAGAGAACGGCGGTGGCGACGGGATTCTTCGCATCGAGAGGACGATACGTGGTCTTGATGGACTCTGACAGCATCATTGACCCAGACGCTATTACTGAGCTCATGAAGGCATTCAAAGGTAACCCACGAGTAGGAGGCATGGTTGGCAACGGGAAGGTCTGGAACGCTGAGAAGAATCTCCTCACGAAGAGTCAGTCCGCGTGGTATGATTACTGCTTCAATATACACAAGAAGTGTGAGAGCTACTTCGGTACGGTGCTATGCTGCTCGGGGTGCCTGGCTGCTTATAGGCGGGAGGCCATAGCCGATTATATCCCATACTGGAAGGATGAGACGACCCAGTACAGTGACGATCGGCAGCTTACGAGTTACACTATCGCTTCGCAGTGGGCGAAGAGGGAGCTGGCACCCATACCGCGGAGGCTCATGGAGTCGGTTGCTAGCTATGATGACGCCGAGGATCGGGGTCTAACCGCTCAGTCGCTCCTCGACTGGGAGACCGCCTACGTGCCATCGGCGGTCGTGTACACGGAGGTGCCGGAGACCCTGAAGAAGTTCTTCAGGCAGCAGCTCAGGTGGAAGAAGGGCTACCTTAGGACGAACTTCTTCGTTAGTGCGTTCTTCTGGCGTAAGAATCCGGTCATGGCTCTACTATACTACATTGAGTTTATGACGACCTTTACGTCGCCAATGGTCAGCTTCATCATGCTCGTCTACGCTCCTCTAGTGCTGCACGATTATTCTCTTCCACTCATCTTCGTGCTTGGTCAAGTCTTCATAGGGGTCGCGGCTGGCGTAGACCGAGTATCCCGGGAGAGGAAAACGGTGAACTGGATCTACAACAGCTTGATGAACATCTTCCTATCCCTGGTCTTGACTTGGATAATCTTCCCCGCGATCTGGACCTTCAGGGAAAAACGCTGGCTAACTAGATGATGTAAGCGCATTGATGAAGTTTGGATAGAAATGGAGTATATTGTGGATAAGGTTGAATTGTGTTTCTTGTAAACTTCATTATATTTATTCTTAAAAAAAACTTTTATATGTTGAACAGGAATTTATTATTTGAATAAACTATCTGAGGAATGATATGTCTAAAACTAGAAGAAAAAGTGATACTACATCTAGTGATTCAACTGATGTATCTAAAAATGTAAATGAAGTGGATGAGTCTCTGACTCAACTAAAAAAAGATATGGCAGACGTGCAAGCCAAATATCTGGAACTTGATGATGTTATAAAAGTTCAAAATGATAAAATATCGAATTTGGTAGATGCTGAGAGTAAAGCCGGATCCCCGGAAAAGTTAGCGGAAGTACTTAACCTTCAAAACAAGTATAATGAGCTTTCCAATAGCATTAAGGTGTTAAATGAAAAAATTGCCTCGGGTTCAGCGAGCATCGGAGATAAAACTGGGTCACCTCAAAATGTGGATGAAACGACTGAGGTGTTGAAGAGCATGAAGAAGGACATAGGCTCCTTCGTAACGTATGGGAAGCTCTTTCTGGGGATTGGCGTTGCTGCCCTTTTACTTTACATCATAAATGCGATAATTAGTCTAGCCGCATCACTTAGGCCGGCTGTTGGCTGAGTTCCCTGATATTAAAAAATTCTACTTGAGCGGACGAATCTCCTCATTCTTCCTTACTTATAATGAAAGGGGTCTCAAGCCGAGTGGATTAGGCTGGCTTTACCTTATCCAATAAGGTCACAATAATGATATTTTTTATATGTTGTAACTCTTTGCCTTCTCGGAGGTCAACATTAACACGCATCTTTCGCCCTCCTCCGCGTGGCACCTCGGTTCGCTGTAGATTGGTTCCGCTTCGAAGACCTCTGACATTATACCCGCGATGAGACCCTGTATGAAGCAACAACCTACAGAGTCGTGTGAACAGCTGTCGTTGAAGATGTTCTTCTTGATTGCTACGATGGCGGAGGCGTTGAGCTCGAGGCTTTCAACCTGGAATCTGCCCCAACCCATGGAGGCGAGTCGCTCTAGGGCCTTCTTTAGGATCATCGGTCGCGTCATTGGTATACCCAGCTTTTTCTGCTCCTCAGATACGCTTCTGAACTCCTCCCCCCCGGTGTTTTTCCCTAGGGAGTAGATCATGGAGTATCCTGGTGCACCATATGTCTCCGTTAAGTTAGTCAGCATCTTCACAAAACTTTCTCTTCGGAGTAGTATTACGGTGGGTTTACTGTTTTCTTCTTGTTGCCGATCTATCAAAGGCTCGTTAATCATCCCGGTCTTCGCCTGCGTCGCTGAGGATATCTGCCTGGGGTTTCGAGTATTCCTCACTTGCATCGTAATATATGGTTAGGTTGTACTGATTCCTCAGAGACACAAGTTAGGGGTTTCTAGTTATATCTAAAAGAATTATGGACTCCAAGTCTACGTCCAACATCTAGTCTACTGAGATGCGTAGATAGGATGATAATTTATGTATGCTGATACTGAATGCTTAAAAGTTGATGAAAAGTAATTAATCTTTGGAAGGAACAGTCTTCTGTCCCTTGTCCTCTCTTCCTCTCCTCCAGAATGGACCACGTTTTTCGGTTTCCGTCTTGGGCTCACCGATGAGCTGAGCAAGGTTTTCTAGGTAAGCTGGGTCTTTGCCATTTACTACGCTGATGTTGTAGGCCTTTCCGAGGGAGGGTAGGACAGTGTTTCCTTCCAGATCTAGTAGGATGATTAGCTTCGAGTCGATGTCCATTTTCTTGCCTAAGAGGGATATTAGATCTGTCTGGCTGCCCCATGTAGAGACATCTAGTAGGACGAGTTTTTGATCCTTTTTTCCTATCAGGTCGAATGATTGTTGTGCACCTGATTTGCCCATGATTTTTGCATCCAACTCGACTGTATAGCCATTCTGCTTGAATATAGTCTCAACTTGGTGCAATGCGTCCCTCTCAAACCTTTGAGGTGAGAGCGCCTGGACCTTTTCTGTGAGTTCGTATGAGGGCAGTTTTACATAGTTTGCATCTCTGTATGTGAATACAGTTCCACATTTTTGGCAGATGTGTGACATTGATGGTCTTTCAAATTTGCTCCCACATTTATCGCATACGAAGCTGGAGCCAATGACCTTAACGATTTTTTTCTTATCCATCTCAGTTGCTGATTCGCTGATTTTTGTCTTACATTTGGGGCATATTAGCTCTTTTTCGTTCACAAAGTCGATTCTATTTCCGATATAGCCGCAGAAAGTGTGCTCAATTAGCTGGATTCTCTCTATGCTCATCGATTGACATTGAGGACAATTATATCTGGAGTATACTTGAATTGAGCCGCATTTTGGGCATAAGATGGCTGAATCAAAGCTCTTCTCGATAAGATATTCTTTCTTCTTAAGTTCGTTCAGTTGTCTCCAAATCTCTTTGTCGCCGATTTCTTTTGACAGGTCCTCGAGTCCATCGTAGATTACTGAGTCTCCCATGATCTTTGGTTTGGTCTCCCTGATGCCCTTATCCAATAAATTGTTGAGAAGCTTTTCTTCCTCTGTTGATAGCTTATCTGGTTCACTCGTTTTTGAACTCATTTGAGGCACCTTATGGCAGGAAGATCCTATAGAATGCGATGGTTACTACTATAAGAAAAACTGAGTGGATTAAGCCACTTGCTATTTTTGAATCGGTAATCTTTCCAGCAACTAATCCGCCTACGGCCCCTTCTACTACGGCTGCCCAGAATATTATTGATTTGTAATAGTTGATGTCAAGCATGCTTCCAATTAGGTTCTGTGCACCTTGGACGGATGTATTTTGTTTTGCTAGTGGCTCTAAAAATTGTGCAACTACAATCCATCCTATGAAGAGGAATATCAAGGAGCTGACGTAGACAAGCAATATGTAAGGACTAATGTTGGACTCTTTTTCGTCCTTGTACTCGTCGATGCTGGTGAACATGTTGATACTGGTGTCAAGTACCTCCATCATTCGTCCACCTGAGTTATTTGCCTCGAGGAGGATCGTCGCCATTCTTTTTCCGCTGGGCCTTCGGAGGCTATCACCGAACCATTTTAGTGATGCCTGAAGATCGCTGGTGAGGTTGAAGTTGACAACCGCTGTCTCGAGTATCCCACTTATTGGGCCGTACTCCCTCTGGGATGCAACCTCTAGTGCTCTCGTCAAAGGCATTCCGGAGCGTACCGATTCGGTGATGTCCATCATTAGAATGGGTATGTTCTTGTCTACCTGTTTTAGCCAACGGCTGTTATTTAGCTCGATTATTGAAGGTGGTATTATGGCTATGAGCACACAGACGACGAAGTAATAGTTTGTTGGCATGTCTATGGGGATGATATAGGGGTATGTTGGTATGTATTTGCCCGCGATAATGTAGAGTACGAATAATACAATAGCTACACTCGATGATACTGCCCAGACCGCTCGACTGTATTTCTGTTTGAAGTACATTACTCCTCTCTCCCTAAGGTCTGGTCAAGTATTACCGTGAATATCGCAGCCATTATGGGTACTCCTATGAACACTATGAGGTTGAGTTGAAGAACCGCGCTTCCACCCAGGGTACTTCCGTTTAGGACGGAGAGAATGGCGATGATTAATATGAATATAGTCGGTGTGATGACCATGAGTGCGACGTATAGTTCCCCGATGTACACTAATGTATTGAGTTTGGACTTTAATTTCTCCTTCTTCGCCTGCATCTGCCGTGCCACCTCGTACAGGAGCAGTGTTTTGAGGTCACCACTCGTGGCGATGGTGGTTCGGATTCCCTCAATTTCCTTAGCTAATATCTTAGATGGGCTGATAATTGCGATATCCTTCAAAGCTGTTCTAACATCCATCCCATAGAGTCTGACATCCATAAGGAACTTTTTACAGATGTTTACTAGGGGTGGGTTATCCTCGACATCCGAGATCCTGTCAAGGATGCGTTCAATGGACATCCCGCTCGCTGATAGAACTGTCATGTAACTCAAGAAGTAGACGAGTCCATCCTCTAGTCTACCCTTCGCCTCTCCACGCTTATAGTAGGGATAGGAGATCATAGCGAATCCAGCTATGGAGGAGATGATCAAACCTGTGGCGATTGGCAGCAACACGATGCTCAATATTGAAGCCCTAATCAATATCAGGAGAACTAATGTGACGCTAAAAAAGGTGACAAACGATATGAGGGTGATTCGAGTGACTTGTTCCAGGTAGTCGTCTATATATTGGGATAATCCACTCGATTGGTAAACAAGCTGAAAGTTACTCCTATAATGTTCTGAGCTAGACTTCCAGGATTTTCGAATTATATTAGGTAAATCTCCGAGTTGGAAGAAGATGTTCGCAAAGAACTCACTTATGGAGATATCATCTTTTGCGGTCACCTGAATCCAAGCCTCGCAACATTATATACGTCATCAGGAGCGTGGTAATAGTTTCTGATGATGTTTGCCACATCATCGTAGTTTTTCACTCCGACGTCAACCATCCACTTCAATATCACTTCTCTTCGCTCAAGCTCATTATGGAGGGTCTCGATCGGAATCTGGTTAATCCTTGATATTAGGCCAAACACGCTCTTTTCGTTATTTGACTTGAAGTATTCGAATGTGTCGGATGCCGCGTTCCACTTGAACCGGGTCTCGAGCACGGGCTCGTTCGATTCTTTATCTATTTCTGTGATCTCTGTGACGGATTCGACTCGTCGCCCAAAATGATCGCCTATTGCTACTCGTTTAACCTGAATGAGGCAGTTCATTAGGGGAAGCATCATCATCGGAATATCCATTGGTCGCGTGATAAGTCGCTTGATGACCGAGTCCTCGCTATCAGCGTGTATTGAACACATCCCTCCATGTCCGACGGCTATGCTCTGGAAGAGGGTATAGGCTTCCTCTCCTCTAACCTCGCCTACAATGATGTAGTCTGGGCGTTGCCTGAGTGCGGATTTTAATAGATCGAAAAGCGTGACTTCTTGAATGCCTGGTTGATAACTTGGCCGCGTTGTGAGGGGAATCCAGTTCTCGTGTAGTCTGAGCTCTCGGACCTCTTCGATTGTGACGACCTTCATTTCTGGTTTGATGAACATGGTGATTGCATTTAGGAGAGAGGTCTTACCCGATGCTACTGCTCCACTTACCATCATGCTTCTAGAATGCTCTACTAGCAGCCAGGTGTATGCCGCGAGCTTGGGAGAGATTGTCCCGAGCTGAATTAGGTCTACAACCGTGAATGGGTTCGTCCTGAATTTTCTTATCGTGAATGTGTCTCCACGCTTGGATACCTCGTCGAGGGTGATGTGGGCCCTGTATCCTTCCGGTAGGGTTCCCTCGAGTATTGGATTTGCTATCGATATCTGGTTACCAGTCTTGTAGACTAGACGTGTGACTATGAAGTTGAGTTCTTCCCTTGTTGGGAAGATGATGTTTGTTGGGAGTGATTCGTGGGTTCTATGCCAGATATAGAGGGGTGTGTTTGTTCCGTTACAGCTGATGTCCTCTATGTTAGGATCGTGAAATAGTATGTCGATTTTTCCATATCCCAAAAAGTCCCTGATTAGGTAATAGTTTAGTTTATCAACTGACTCTTTCGGGACGGTCTTTAGGTTCTTCTTTAAAATCTTCTTAATCATCTGATCTAGATAATCCTTCATTAACTTGTCATTTTTTAGTACTACAAGTGGTACACCGACGTTGAGTATGATGGAGTCTTTAATTGATTTTAGAATATTTGACTCCTCGGCGCTCATCGTTGGCTCAATCGCGTTATAGATCTTCTTACCCGTCGCGTCATCCACCTGTATCCCCACATAGCTAAATGGTGGGCTGACTGGGTAAAATTCCTTATATGTCTGATTTGGAGTCATTTTTAACTCGTTTAATTCGTTTTGTTCTTCAGTCATATTGTTCACTTCATGTCTTCTATTGTAAAACTGTGAATATATTCGAAGCCTTGTAATCTAAATATTGAGCAGTAATAATGTGAGTGCCTATACTTTTTCCTTTAACTGTGATGGTGGTATTGAATGCTCCTGATTTATTGGTGGTTATTGGATCTGTGAGTATTACAGACGTTGAGTCGAAAAAGATCAAAATCCCCTGCTGATTTGCTGGATATCCAGATCCCTTAATCGTAACATCGACGTTCTTGGATGCTTGCGAATTGTCTGGTGTTAACACTAAATATGGGGTTACATTTAATGTGGTGTTTGCTAGAATAACAGTGTGATTCATTGCATTAATTGTGTATGTTCCATTATGTAATTGAGTTAAGTAAGTAGAAAATAACCCCGATTTTAAGACAGTTGATTTAGTAGTGTTGACTAGATTGCCACCTGAGGTTATTGTTACATTAATTGTGGAGCCAGATACGAAATTTGAGCCTGATAATATGTACCCTTGCTGCCCATCTTGGATTCCAGACGTAACGGTTAAAGTTGGAATAAGGTTAGTTAAAGACGGGTTGTAACTGAATGAAAATATGCTGCCCTTACTGGTAATTAATTTAATTACGTAATTATCGACTTGACTTGAGATAGGAACATTGTAACTACCTATCTCGCCGGGGTTAAGATTCTGATTTCCTATTGGTTCAGAGAAATTATATATTCCGACCGATGCATCGCTTACCCCAATATACATGATCGTAACAGGTTTCGAGCCTGAATTTATTACCTCTAAAATAATGCCGTCAGTATTATTGTTTTTATCCAAAGTGGGAACTACGTAGTTTATCGATAAATTTTCTTGGCCCTTATTCTCTTCCAGCGTACTCTGGGTGCTTATTGTATTTTGGAGATCAGTAGTGGCCCTATTACTCATTATGAAGAATGCGTATGAGGAGATAATTATGAGGATTAGAAATACTCCTCCGACTATGGAGGCGACACCTCTCCTATGGTCAACCTTGGGACTCAATGAAATTCCCCCTTTGACTCACGATCTTATAGGTCACATAATAATTATCTGTCAACACTTGATCTACGCTTAAGGTTAGGCAGTGTATATTAGAAGGCTGGTTATTTACCACAACCTGAGTATTATTAAACTCTCGAGTCAATAATTGTGGGCTAGGGCTGACACTTGGAGTTTTCCCAGTACACTCCAAGTATACAGATGAAATGACTGACGGAATGGTTCCATAATCAAGATAATATATCAGTATTGCAGTGCTATTTTTCCTTGTGATTGAAATTATATCAAATTTTTCGGTCACAGTCTCTTTCTGGGTTTCGACTTGGGACAGAAGATTGGACTGTTGAGAGCTCAGGTTTGATGTTGAGATGTTATAGAGCATTACTCCCAGGGAGCTCACGATCATTAGCACGATCATTGTGGCTAAGATTTCGCTTACTCCCCTACGTGGTTTCATGCACGTTAACACCTGTATACTGATAAAAAAAGGAGATGGGTAGATTAACCTTTAACGTTGAAGGTTATTTGTGTATTATCCTTTCCAATTATTTTTACTGTGTAGGTCACTCCTGATGCAAATGTCATAGGGTTTCCGAGAACATTTGGTCCTTGAGCTATCGTAAGTAGCCCTACCCCACCTTCAGGAACTAAGACACCACCGTTGAAGTCCCATCCTGATGTAGATTGGAGAATTAGATAGCTGTTAGATCCTGTTTGAACATACACCGAGGCGGCTGTAAAAGATGTATGCCCAATATTCCGAATGTATGCCGTCAATGCAGTAGGACCGGCAGTTCCTGGAATAGTCAAAGTAGCGGTATCAAGTGATAGTGCCCCCATAGTCTGGGGGGTTGTGAAACCACCTAGATACCCCATAACATAAGCGTAGATAACAACACCAGCTGCTACAGCAAGAACCATTAGCAGAAGTGTGGCAATGAAAGTTGAGATTCCTTTTCTCTTTTTAGTCACGACCATTTTCAAGACCTAATCTAAAGAAAGTTTCAATGTATTTAATTCTTCGGTAACTTATGACCTTACCATTAGTTAGAACTATTTTTCCAATATTCTTAAATGATTTCCGATTTTTTACTATATAGAGAATTTGCTGACAGGTGTAGGATGTATGTTTAAGAATAATTCTATGTCAAAACATAGGGGTATATCGACTTACATCGCGGTACTCATATTAATAATAATAGCTATCATCGCCGGCCTCTTGATCTACGCGTATACGATGGGTTACATCGGTGGTTTCAATGTCGGTGCTGGCGGAAATGAGCTTCAGATTGAGAGCACATCTCAAACTAATGGCCAACTCTTACTATATGTAAAGAATATTGGTCAAAACTCTCTGAAACTTAACCCCGCAACCCCCTCGAATGCGAGGGTCTATGTTGACGATGTTTCGGTGCTTTATCAAATAAAGGAGCTAGAGTATGCCAATTTACTTCCATCGGGAAGTACTTGCACTATTGGTATTCTCGTTTCACAGACTTGGGTTGGGAACACAGTGCAAGTTAAAGTGGTTGCCGATGATGGAACCTTCGTTGTAACCACTGTTAAAATCAATGTCCCCGATGGGATCAGCCACACTATAACGGCTTCCGCGGGTCCTAATGGTCAGATCAGTCCTTCGGGAACTGTATTTGTCGCAGACGGTGCAAGCGTTACCTTCACCATTACTCCTAATACCCAAGACTTTTACATTTCAATGGTAACGGTGGATACCCAATCAGTGGGCGCTGTAACCTCCTACACATTCAACTCGGTTACAGGCGACCACTCCATATCTGCTACTTTCGCAGGTGGTCCCTCATTCATTATAACTTCTTCAGTTAGCTCAGGCGGAACAATAAGCCCGCTGGGACAAGTTATGGTCCCATATGGTGGTAGTCAAACATTCACAATTCAGGCTAATCCTGGATGGTATCTATCTGATGTGCTGATTAATGGCACGGTACACGTAGGCGCTATCGGATCCTATACCTTCACTGGTGTCGAAGCGAATGGTATCACCATCGCAGCCACCTTTATCCAAGGAGTCGCACACACAATCACATCCTCGGCAAACACCGGTGGAAGCATTACCCCCCTGGGAACTGTTACGGTACCAGATGGCGGTAGTCAGGCTTTCACGATCACAGCTGATTCTAGCCATTATATAGCCAATGTAATGGTAGATGGCGTATCCGTTGGTGCAATCGGATCCTATACATTCACAAATGTGATCACTGATCACATCATCGTTGTTACATTCGCAACTGGATCTGCGTACCTGATAACGTCATCAGCTGGAGCGGGCGGGTCGATTTCTCCACTTGGCTCAGTTTATGTCGTGGCAGGTGGTAGCATATCCTTCACAATTGCGCCAAACACGGGCTACCACATCGTTGACGTGGTTGTCGATACCTACTCATATGGCGCAATAAACTCCTATACATTCAGTAATATCAATGGGATTCACACGATAGCAGCCTCCTTTGCACTCAATACATACACCATCACCGTCACAGCAGGATTACATGGTGCTATAACTCCGGGGACGAGCCAGGTCTCATATGGAAGTAGTAAAGTTTTCACGATAACTGCGGACTCAGGCTATTATGTCGCGGATGTCAAGGTGGACGGTGTCTCGATCGGAGCCGTCATGTCCTACACATTCACGAACATAGTAAGCGACCACACACTATCAGCAACATTTGCTTTTGGCCACGCCTACACAATCACATCCACGGCTGGAGCCGGTGGTAGCATCAGCCCGTTGGGACCGGTCGCAGTCCCCGATGGCAGCAGCGTGACATTCACAATCAAACCTAATTCGGGTTACCACATCGCTGACGTGAAGGTCGACACTGTGTCGGTAGGACTAGTCAATGTTTACACATTCACAAATGTTGCGGCGGATCACACTATTGATGCATCCTTCACAGGAACAACGATAACCCACACGATAACATCCTCAGTCGACGCTAACGGTGGAGGCACCATTAATCCATTAGGCAAGGTCACAATCCCAGATGGCGGTAGCCAGAGTTATGTGATACAGGCCTCAGGTGGGTATCACGTCAGTGATGTCAAGGTCGATGGCGTCTCCGTCGGAGCCGTAATGACCTACACATTCAGCAACGTAATCTCAGACCATGTGATAGTCGCTTCGTTTGCCGTAGGGATAGCTCACACTATCACATCATCAGCCGGCGTGGGTGGAACTATAGCTCCGCTTGGGCCAGTTGCAGTAGTTGATGGTGGAAGCCAGACCTTTACGATGACCGCAAACTCGGGATACCACATAGTAGACGTCCTGGTTGATGGGGTCTCGGTTGGGGCGGTTGGAACTTATGGATTCACAGGGGTTACGAAGGATCACACAATATCTGTTGTGTTTTCAACTTTCACTTTCACCATCTCGGCGTCGGTAGGATCCGGAAGGGGAAGTATTAGCCCGAGTGGAGATGTAGATGTTGCGTATGGCGGAACTCAGACGTTTACAATCACTCCAAGCACGTCTGGTGGAGGCAATCATGTTAGTGATGTCTTAGTCGATGGTGTATCGGTTGGACCGGTATTATCATATACTTTCACAAATGTACAAGCTGACCACACGATAGTAGCCTCCTTCTCATCAGGTGCTTCACACACCATCACCTCATCAGCTGGCCCGGGAGGCATAATCTTCCCAGCTGGGTCAATCTCTGTGGGTAACCTTCAGAGTCAGACATTCACAATAACACCAAATACCGGCTACAGCATCGCCGCAGTCATGGTCGATGGCGTTTCGAAGGGGACAGTAAATACATACACTTTCAGTAGCGTGACCTCGGATCACACAATATCTGTAACATTCATGCTCAACACAGTGACTATCACTGCTTCAGCTGGTTTGAATGGTGCAATAAGCCCATCGGGCTCAGTTATTGTACCTTATGGTAGCAGTCAAACATTCACGATCACGGCTAGCACGGGATACCATGTGCAGGATGTATTAGTCGATGGACAAACAGTTGGACCAGTAATGTCCTATACATTTTACAACATCATTATCCCGCACACTATCGCAGCATCTTTCGCGTCAGGTACGGCCCACACAATCACATCCTCGGCGGGTCCGGGTGGAAAAATTTTCCCACTTGGACCGGTGGCTGTCATTGACGGTGGAAGCCAGACATTCACCATAACACCGAATGCATATTATCAGATCCAGGATGTGAAGGTCGACGGAGCATCTGTAGGGGCAGTTACAAGCTACCCATTCACTGCTGTTACTAAGGATCATACTATATCCGTAACATTCATTCCAGTCGCGTCTCTGACAATAACGGCGACTGCTGGTCCAAATGGCTCCATCAACCCATCTGGGGCCGTTCAAGTATCCTACGGCGGAAGCCAGACCTTCACAATGACGCCTAATAATAACTTCCATGTACAGGATGTCCAGGTAGATGGCGTATCCGTCGGAGCCCTAGCATCATATACCTTCAGTAACGTGGTTGCAAGTCACACGATTTCAGTGACATTCACTACTGGGGCACAACACGTTATAACAGCTACAGCGGGTAGCGGTGGGACTATAAGCCCCTCGGGTCAGGTCGTTGTGGCTGATGGTGGAAGCCAAACCTTTACGATAACAGCCAATGGAGGATACAAGATAACCGACGTGTTAGTCGATAAAGTATCAGTTGGTGCAGTCGGAACCTATCCGTTCACGGGTGTAACTGCTGATCACACAATAGAGGCATCGTTTGCAGTCGTTACTTCCTACACGATAACGGCTTCAGCAGACACCAACGGATCCATCAACCCATCAGGAGCCGTGTCAGTGAATGTTGGAGCAAGTCAGCCATTCGCAATTAGCGCGAACTCCGGCTATTACATCTTGGATGTGAAGGTTGATGGCTCGTCAGTTGGAGCAGTGGGCTCATACACCTTCACGAATGTTCAGGCTGATCATATAATCGTAGTGACTACTGCATCCGGACACGCGTACACTATCACATCCTCGTCGACAGCGGGTGGATCGATCAGTCCACTGGGTCCAGTGTCTGTCCCGGATGGCAAAAGCCAGACATTCACTTTGACCCCCAGCACAGGTTACCGTATATCGGATGTAAAAGTCGATCAGGTGTCAGTTGGAACTCCCTCGACCTATACATTCTCCAATGTCATTGCTAACCACAGAATAGATGCCTACTTCGCCATTCAGCAGTTCATAATAACTGCCTCCGCGGGCGCGAATGGTCAGATTAGCCCGCTCGGCCAGACTACGGTGAATTATGGAGGCAGCCAGTCTTACACCATAACTGCCAACTCGGGATACCACGTGTCCGATGTACTCGTGGACGGAAAATCCGTTGGAGCAGTAGAATCCTACTCCTTCAGTAACGTGGTTGTAGCCCACACAATAGCAGCCTCATTCGCCTCCGGTGTAGCTCACACAATTACAGCGTCAGCTGGGACAGGTGGCACAATAGCACCGGTCGGCCCAGTCTCAGTAATAGACGCAGGAAGCCAGAGCTTCACGATTACGGCTAGTGCAGGTTACAAGATAGCTGATGTACTAGTCGACGGCGCCTCAGTGGGAGCTGTGAGTACCTACCAATTCACGGATGTAGTAGCGGACCACACGATACAAGCGTCTTTCGCAGCCGATACTTACACGCTCACTGTAAATGTATCTGGATCCGGCAGTGTAACAATTCTACCAAAGCAGACATCCTATGCCTACGGGGCACAGGTTCAGCTAACCGCCATCCCCGCCAACGGCGTGACCTTCACCAGTTGGACTGGCGGAGGCCTAACGGGGAACACCAACCCAATAACCGTGACGATAAACTCCAACACAGTAATTACGGCAACGTTCTCCAATGCTCAAGCTACATCTATGGGTTGGTATAGCTGGTCTCCAACAACAGTAATTGGCCAGAGCTACCAATCGATTGGCATCCTCACAGCGAGTGGAAATGGTGTATTAAATGGAAAGCTTATCAGAATCCAATTAACAAGGCCCGATGGCACGCAGGTCGTCTCAACGACGACTACTGCACTACTTGGATTATTCTATGTTAATGCAGTACCTGATGCGGTAGGAACCTGGACCGTCTATTGTCAGTTCTTAGGTGACTCCACTTACGGCGCATCGGTTTTAGGACCTAGAACATTCACTGTAACAAAAATGGGATCAACAACCACCTGTTCAGTCTCGCCCCCTGCCGCAACTCTTGGCCAGCCAATAACAGTATCAGGTTCGGTTACGCCGGCCTCAGGGTCAGATATATCTGGACAGACAGTAACCTTCACATTCACAGCCCCAGGAGGCTCCACATTTACTGGCACAGCGACTACTGACTCGAGCGGCGACTACACATATCAGTTTACACCCAATGTTAGTGGTGCTTGGACTGTAGTTGCTAGCTTCGCGGGTGATCCATCTCACAACCCCTCCACAAGCTCTAGCCAGGCATTCACTGTAAAAGCAAGCGCGACAGTTGCGGCACCATCCTTCACTCCATCGAGTCCAATCACTGTTGGAACACAGGAGACTCTAACTGCTACCGTCACTGGTTCATCAGGAACTCCGACTGGAACTGTAACCTTCCAATACTCAACGAACGGAGGAACATCCTGGAGCAACGTTGGCTCAGCCGTCACGCTAAATGGCGGCTCAGCCTCAACAACCTACAATCCAGGTGCTGGTAGCTATGTGTTTAGGGCAACCTACAACGGTGACTCGACTTACAACAGTGCAACTAGTGTAGCATCTTCAACTCTTGTGGTTAACAAGAACACCATTTCAGTACCAGCCCCAACCTTTTCACCCGCAAGTCCAATAGCCCTAGGCCAATCAGTGACTCTGAGTGTGACCATACCCGGTACCCCGACTCCGACTGGAACCGTCCAGTTCCAATACTCTCTTAACGGAGGTACTTGGACGAACACTGGCTCGACTGTGACACTTAGCTCAGGCACAGCAACTCGGACTTTCACAGCTTCAAGCACGGGAAGCTACGTCTTCAGGGTAACCTACAACGGTGACAGCAACTACAATAGCGCAACTGGAGCGACGTCCTCCACACTAGTGGTAGGCAAGGCAAACCCAACAGTACCTGCTCCCACCTTCAGCCCATCTAGCCCGATAGCAGTTGGCACTACAGAGACGATCAGAGTCACGATTTCAGGAGGAAGCGGCACACCAACAGGCACTGTAACGTTCCAGTACTCTACAGATAGCGGATCCACATGGACTAACTTAGGGTCAGCAGTAAATCTCAGTGGCTCAGGACAAGCATCAACGACGTACACGCCTGCAGCTGGTAGCTATATATTCCATGCCATCTATAGCGGCGACACTAACTACAATGGTGCAACCGGTGCGGCATCCTCGACTCTAGTCGTTAACCCACCAACACTTACGAACTTTACATTCAGCTCTACTAGCTCGAAGACGGCTGGAACAGCATTCAGTGAAACAATCACCGCAAAGGACCAGAATGGAAACACTCTCACAAGTTACACAGGCACAGTTCACTTTACATCAACAGACCCGCAGGCAACTTTACCACCCGACTATACATTCACGACAGCCGATGCTGGTGCGCACACATTCACTAGCGGCTTTACACTGAGGACAGCAGGCTCACAGAGAATAACAGTAACCGACGCAGCCGCCAAAGTTTCAACGCAGAGCTCATCAATAACAGTTAATGCCGCAAGTGCAACAAAGCTCGTATACACTGCTGGTGCATCTCAGACAATTGCTCACAACGTTAAATCCAGTGTAATTACAGCACAGTTGCAAGATGCATACGGGAACGCAGTCACTGCAAGTTCAACTGTAACCGTGAACTTTTCAACAACTTCCTCAGGTGGCTATTTCACTTCGACTTCAGGCTCGAGCACACACATAACTTCAAAAACTATTACATCTGGTAACGATTCAGTGAACTTCTACTATACAGATGCTAATACTGGATCCCCAACAATAACCGCCTCTAGCAGCGGATTAACTTCGGCACAAACAACATTCACAATAACATAAACTTATAACCACCCTTTTTTTAATACATTCTTCTCGTTTTGCGCGCGCATAAGTGTTCATTAATTCATTTTCGGTCTTATTTCTCGAATGAAGCTTTTTCCGAGCCTTAATACGTGAAGGCAGCAATACAGTTTGCAAGCTCCGGCCTCCCTATCTTGTGAGCAGATATCGCGACGGCGTAGATGCAGGCGAAGCAGATGCCGACGTGCATCCTCACCTTAGCCACCCCTCTCCACCGCAGGTTCTCCATCATCAGCTCAAGCTTACCCGCCTTGAAGCTCCGCTCCACCGACATCCTCAGCCTGTAGAGACCCACCAGCCTCGGGTCACCCTTAACCCTGAAGCGCTTAGTAAGCCACAGGTCGATCAGCGGCTCCCTCGCTTGGGACGTGTGCGGGATCACGGGCTCGACCCCCAACGCCTTAACCAATTCGAAGACCTCCGCCGAGTAGTACTGCCTATCCGCTATGACGTGGCTTATATGCTTCCCCAGCGGCTTGAGCAGCCGTGGAGCCTCCCTCAGCAGCGGCCTCGCCACGTCCTTATCGTTGACGTTCGCGGCCCTCACCACGTACGTCAGAGGGAAGGCCTTCATCGAGACGGCGGCGTGGGCCCTCCAGCCGAGCCCGTAGTTCCTCCGGTCGGTCTTGCCGACGCGGGCGCCCCTGTCGCTCTTACCTCCCTTCCTCCCGCGCCTGGAGTACGCCCTCATGAAGGTGCTGTCCAGGCTGACCTTGACTGCCTCGCCCGGGTCCACTATGCCCACCGCGAGGGCCTGGTCCCTAAGCTCCCCGAAGAGGCCCTCGATGGCCTCGGGGCCCGCCCTGGCGATGAAGAGGCTGAACGTGTTGTGCTTCGGCGTAGAGTCGCCGAACTCGCAGATGTCTCGAGCATACTGCCTCCTCTCCAGCCTCCTGCAGAGCTTCCTCACCGATGGTATGGCCTCGAACCGCATGAACATCAGCGAGAGAAGCATGGAGCGCACGGGAAAGCGTGGCCTGCCCATCCCTGAGTTGGCGTACTTGGCTTCAATCCGGGCGGTAGTGAGGCTTATATCGATGTTTGAGAACAGGAGCTTGAGGGTGTCAAGGGGGAGGCGTTGGTAGCCGTCTGAAACGGTTTATCACCTCCATCATGACATGTTTTCAAAATTTCCTTGCATCCTCGCCTCTAAATATTTATTCACGCCACAAATAGGCTTAATCAGGAGAAAAAGGCCGAAAAATAATTAATGAACACTTATGCGCGCACATTAAAATGTTTTTTTTTAATGTAAATTACTTTCAATTCGAAAATGATCCTCTTAAGCCAAGGTACAACAAAGCTAAACCACTCACGATTAAGAATGCTGTATCAAATAAGTTAGGTATGGATGGTAGCCAGTACCAATTGTCGAGGAAGGTTGAAAATTTTAAGGCGAAGGAGATTGTGCCAACTCCGAGCGCAACAACGATGGCTTTGAGGGCTAATTCCCGCCCAGAAAAATTCCGTTTCATGATTACTCACTTAAACTTCTGGGTTTTATTTGAATTAAATTTCATTTAAATTTTATGCGAGCCGCTACTCCTTCTTTTTCTCAATTATTCTCAGGCTAAGGATCGCTCGTCTTTATTCTCTTTGTGATATACTTCCTCGTATCAGGTCGAGCGCACACGCTTCGAGTCCACCATTCAACCCTTAAAGTACCAATAACTTTCTTTATTTTTTAAAGATATAATTTCACCCGAGGCATTTTGCATGAGTGAATGACGTACATACATCAGATGTTTTTCTTCTCTTATTCCTCGGAAAGTATTTGTTGCAGTCGAAGCAAATTAGCTCGGTGACACGAACCAACTCTCGATCTGGTCTCCCTGCCAGTGAAATATCGGAGTACGCGGACAAGACATGTTCACCCCCAGCAAATCTCTCATAGAGCTTCTTAAGAAGATGCGAATTTGGCATATACTTCCAATACTGGCAATAGCCATTCAACGAATAGTAGCAGTCGATGGTCTTCACCCTCGCTCTCTCGAACCTGATGTCGAAGATAGCCGACTCTATCTCTTCTCTAGAAAACTCAGTCAGCTCTTGCGTAGGATATGTTTGTGTAGGATGTAATCTCACGATATATTTCGACATTTGTCGCCGTGATTCATCGATTTCAGACCCATTTTGTTTTTCTTGGGGTCTCTTCAGCTTCTCTATAAAGTCACGGAGCTCAGGTGTTAGGAAGCCGAGGCCGTTTTCCTCTTTGCCTTTTCTGGCTGATAGATACGGTTTGCCCTTTACAGTTTTGATCCTGAAGTGGTATCCCTCTCGGTAATATGCCTTCATTTTTTCTCTAATACTGTCATCAAGTGTAATTACAGCTCCCTCCTATGTTTCTCCCCGTGTCCCAAAATATTTCCCTTCTCACTTAGGGCTTAATATGTGCAAGGATACCCCCTCCATTAGTAGCTATCCTCTCTCTTCGATTCCCCAGACCACTATGTGATTACTCCATTTCCCCGAGTTCCCCACGTTCTCTAGGAGCCAACAAGCTTGTATAGGCTAGCCTATATTCATCAATATGGGGAAGGAAAAATAATATGTCACACTTGATTTGCCCCCTATGCGGTCTTAATGTACCTCTCTCCAAACTAGAACGGGGAAATTTCCCCATCGACCTTAAAACCATAAGTTTCAGGAATCTGGGCTACAGAAAAGGCTTCGGGGTCAGCGAAATAGTCTCCATTATGGGCGACGGGGAGATTACCCCGATCATCGCCGCAAGGGTAAAGAAACTGCATGACTACTTCGTTGAGCACGGGGAGATCGATACACCATTACGGCTTATCAATGAGTCTCATCTAAAGCAATGTAATGAATATGAGGAACAGCTATCTAAGTCGAATACCTATAATATGTCTCTGAAAACGAAGTTGGAGAAGATAGAAGAAGAATATGAGCAGGATAGACAAGTAGACTACATTATTCGGGAGAGTCTTAGCATAGATAATGCTCGTCAGCAGTTGATAGTTGATGAGCATGGATGGAAATTAACTATCTCTCCTAAACCTGGTCAACTGGAGTTTTATTTGTTTCTGCTGATGCTCGACATACCAGGATTACTAAAAGAGAGACTGTTGAATCACATCGAAGGCGGTGAGAACCGGGTCTTTTATAATAGGATGTTAAAAAGCTTCCCCAGGCGGCAAAGTGTCGCAGAGAGGCGTATGGATTATGACAACCCGAACACCATTATAACGATGGATGAAAATGGGAAAAGAGTCGAACGTATTTACAAGTCTAGATATTATTTGAATAACGCTGATAAGTCAATAGACTTCGAGGAGCTAAGGAGACTCGTAAGGAAAGCGAAGGAGCACTCTACCGAACCTTTGTATATCGGTAAAACCTTATTAGAGGTCATGTATCCTGAGAAGTTGTCTCTAACATATAGAGTCGAAGACTCAAAATAGAAACGTCTATCCCTAATTAAAAATGAGAATTTTGATTAACCTAGTTTTTTCTCCCCCTCGGTTAAATTTATAGATCAAAGTCGATAGAACAAGTCTCATGGACAACTTCACCTCATACATCCTCAGACAAGCCTACTAAAAAGCCGCGAGACTAGGAGACAGACTCGCCAAACTCGACCAAGCCATAGACTGGGAAACCTTCAGACCAATAATCAGCGCAATGTACCACAACAACACCACCCTAGGCGGAAGACCCAACACTGACGAGGTACTCATGGTGAAGCTCCTCGTCCTCCAGCAGTGGTACAGCCTCAGCGACATGGAGCTCGAAAGGCAGGCCGCGTACCGACTCGACTTCCAGAACTTCCTCGGGTGGCCCGAGAGGCCACCTGACTACTCGACGGTCTGGCAATTCAGGGAACGCCTAGCAGCCACGATGACCGACGCCGCCCTCTGGGCGGAGCTGCAGAGGCAGCTCGACGAGGCTGGCCTCAAGGTGCGCAAGGGTGTGGCCCAGGACGCCTCATTCATCGAGGCGGATCCCGGCCCCTCGGGGAAGCCGCGTGGCGGTGACGCGTTGACTCGGAGGAGCCGGGATGGGGACTGGGCGAAGAGGCTGAAGGAGTCGTTCTTCGGCTTCAAGCTGCACGTTAAGACTGATCTCGAGTATGGATTGGCTCGGGCCGTTGAGGCGACCTCGGCGTCTGTGCATGACAGCCGCGTGGATCTGAGTCTGCCTGGCGAGGTGGTGTATCGCGACAAGGGGTACTTCGGGGTGGAGCCGAGAGGATATGATGCGACGATGAGGCGTGGGGTGCGTGGCCACCCGCTGGGTGAGGAGGATCGGCTGAGGAATAGGCGGATCGGGTCTAAGCGGAGGCCGGTTGAGAGGACGTTTGCGGTTATCAAGCGGGTGTTCAACGGTGGGCGGGTGTTGGTTACGTCGCTTCCCAGGGTCCGGGTGAAGCTGGTTTTTACGTGTCTGTGTTTTGATCTGCTTCAGCTGTGCTCGATTGGCTTCGTCTGATAGCGTGAGCCATCGATCTTTTGCTGGGGGAGGGTGAGTGGGGTGGTTTGGACCCGTTTTGGGGGGTTTTCGTTGTCTTTTTTCGCTGGTTTGCCGTGGTTTTTGGTGTTCTCGGCGCTTTGCTTCGGTTTTTTCACTCTTTTATAATTGGCTCTTATGAGCTAAAACCACAAAACAGAGGTTATTACGAATCCTCAAAATATCTAATCCCAAAGGCTCTTTCCGGTTAGCCTCATCTAACGTACAAATATTTTGTCAGACGAATGTCTCATCCTAACTTCCGCGCGCCTCCTGAACAGCTCCTCGATCCTATAGATGATTGACTGCGCGAGTGCATCTACTTCAAAATCTCGAAGTAGATGTATATTTCTAAATGTTAAATGCATTAAACCAGACTACAGAAATTATGTTGATGAGCAGATAAGCCAGTAAATAATAAAAATAATTAACGAAGATGGTTTTGATGCTGTTAAACCTTGTATCTTTTCTACGGATAGTTATGTACAAACTAATACCGCCGACAAAGATGATGCCCAGTAAGAATGCTAAGAACTGTGCATCTAGTCCATCGAACATTAAACGAGTTGATCCAGAATAATTATAGAACATCACACCGAGGTTGTTTAATGAGGCTGATAAATGAATGGCAAGGAGAATGATTGCGACACCGTATTCGACGATGGTATTAAATCTGAATAATAAGATGATGCCTAGAAAAGATGCCAGATAAAGGTATGTCCAGAAGGGATTAATCTTGAGCAGGAGATCAAGAACCGGGTTTAGCTCCAAGCCAGTGTGAGTTAGATAGATCGTCACCGTCGTGAAGGAGTCAATCAGGTTAAAGAGCAGTGTCGTGAGGATGATGACCGATTCTAGGTTACCAAGAGGCCTCAACCATCCCTTTTTGAGGGTTGATGTGATCTTCTTCTCCACCCAGTTCACCCTGACCCGATATTACCTGACTGTATCCTAGATTTCCATATAAAAATGATGGATATCGAGGACTCGCCGTGAACATAGATTATCCCAAAAAATTGTAATCATCTAAAGTTTCATATACAAGTCCCAAATGATATTCAGATGGAACGGATGATTAATGCAGAGTGAGCGTCAAACCGAGTTATCTTTTCAAGGCATCGGACGCCAACCCTTCATCCTCATAAGGCATGCCTTCCTTGAAAATATGTTGACACCTATTATCAAATATCTCCACGCCGCAGGATATCCCATAGTCTACATGATGGGGAGAGAAAGTGGAGTACAGGAAGTTAGACAAATCCGAGATGAACAGGTCACAATTAATAGTCCCCTGATAAAGATAGAGATGCTGGAAAAGTCACTGAACCGACTCAGCCAAATGGGCTGGGGAAAAATATCCCTCACCCAATACAACGTCACAGACGGCGGAATCAACATCAAGATAAAATTCAACCCATTCACGGAGGAATGTAAGACGGAGACCAATGCAAGCTGCACCTTCCTGAGGGGACTAATCGGTGGGATAACCTCAGAGATACTCGAACAAGACATGCAATTCAGCGACCCAATCTGCCAAGCAACAGAGGACGAGACCTGCCTCCTCCAGCTGAAGGCTACGATGAAATAGCAGCCGAGCGTTAAATCCTTCTTTTTTTCACTGGTGCGAGCATTTCTCAAAATTATTGTGTAAGAAGGTTTAACTCGTCCCATCGTCGAAATCAGGCTGGTAATTGTTTGGAGGATCTAAACGGGATCATTAGAAAGTTCGTGATGAGCGACACGATTCTCGAAGACGAGCTTTCACAGATCAAGGAATTATTGGTCGACATCGCCAGTAAGAGAACAAAGACATTCATTCTGTGGTTTCAGGGGGTCGAGTCGTCCGAGATGACTCATCGTGAGAGGATCCTGAAAGGTCTCTCCAGTGCTGGTCTTGTTAATCTCGAGTGGATATTTACGAATCATAACGCGTACATTAAGACGAGGATTACTGAGAAAGGCACCATTCTGATTCAGAATCTCATTGATGTCATTCCAAAAGGCCCTATATCTTAAGGGTCTTAATCTCTTAAATGGTTCATTGAAAGGCGCGCGAATACCTAGCCATTATTCATATTACTAATTGATAGTTCGCTCTCTCTGTTTATTTTGAAGTTTATGACGACGAAACTAGATATCATTATGAATGGTAGGGCGTAGAAAAAGTTGATTCCATTTGTTAGGTTGAACAGAACTAGGAGATTCTGCACTGGGCCAGACCACTGTATTATCGCTAATGTATAGAAAACGTTATCAAAAACGGTCTTCCTCGGTATTATTAGATCAAAAGTCACGTATGTGAGTACCATTAATGGAATGCCGATTGCTGGGTTAAGCATCATGTTAGACTCGTAATACCCATTTTGGCTATTCAGCATCCATCTAGATATTAATGTATCAGTGAGAAAACCAAGCATCGCGATCGTGAGGGTCAGCTTCAGCCTCCCAAAATCTTTGAATGGCAGTCTTTCCCTCACGCTCTGCATGCAGATCCCCAAATAATATGGATTTAAAATACATATTTAAGGGCCTCCGAACCAGTGGTTAGAATTAAGCACGAGTTATTTATTGATAGCGAGAGTAACTGACTATGATTAATACGATTCAACTAGCTTGTGCATATTGAGTACGATCGTTACATGCCTACCATTGGATGTCACTATCCATTATTGATTATATTAATCAACACTAAACTCCTTATCCTTGATAAGAATCTAGGATATAGTAACATAATCTACAAGTATTAATAAGAACCAATGATTCCAAACTTATATATGCTTAGAAACGAGTTCGAAGTCAAAGAGGATAAAGAAGCCTTGATTATAACTGAAGTATTGGACGCCCTATCAGATGGGAATTGGCATAACTTCGATGACCTCTTAAAAGAAACGAACATGAGCAGGGAAATGGTTCTCCGAGTCGTGAATTTCTTCAGAGACTTCGGCTTCATCGAGATCAGCAATGGCGGCGAGGCCGCTAAGCTAGACAAAGATTTCTTGAAACTGTAGCCTCAGACCATCTTCTGCATCTTATCTAGCTGCCTGAGGAACTCCCTCCCCTTGATCGATAGGGTATACTTGCTTTCGTCCTCGTTCTTCTCAAGCAAGTCCTTTTCGAGCAGGAAATCCAGGAAGGGATTAAGTCGGTTGAAGTTGAGATTCGACATGTAGACTAGCTTCGTCTTATTAACCCCGCGGGGATTATCTGCCACCTTTAGTATGTCCTCGATCACTTCTAGTCTGCTGCGATTCTTTCCGATCAACAATGTAACATATTACTCCAGGGTTTAGCAATATCCATGGCAGATTCTGATTATTAATAATGTTATGGATTTGAAGATAGATGATAAAGATACATCATTTAACTCATTAAACTGATTATAATAGGAGCATTTAATTAGTGCAAATTAGAATGTTGCATTTCTCATTAGCTATTCCATATCATTAATCTATTTTGTGCAAGTAATATAGACATAAAAATATATCTCTATAAACGTATTGGTTTCCCAATGAGAAATCCTATACTTTTAAAAACTCATCAAGTTGAAGGGGCTAAGCCTTAACGTTTAGCCTCTGAACAACTCCCTTGTTCTTCCAATATTTGATCAAGCCGACACCTGCGCAAAAGTTAGAAGTCCTCTCAACAACGACCAATGGCACCTTCAACTTGAAGGCAACAGTATTAGTAGACCACATGTTGCCATCCTTAATTGTATCAAGGTAACTTGGGAGGAACTGTTCGAGGACACCGACTTCTTTCTCGCTCTGTTCCTTGAGTTTTGCCTCGATGAAGCTCAGGAACTCCTTGGGGCTCACTGGTTTCATGATGTAAGCATTGGCGCCGAAGTTGAGTGCCTCGACCGCATTATTGAGAGCCGCGTAGCCGGTTATCATCATCACAAGTGTTCGTGGGGAGTCTTTTTTTATCCACTTCAATAGGTCGATTCCATTTATGTCGGGGAGATTCAGGTCAAGAAGGGCCATGTTGAAATAGCCTTCAAGGATCTTCTCCTTCGCTGCCTCCCCATCGAGGGCGCATTCAGCGATGTACCCACTCATTGTAAGGATGTCCTTCATGGTATCGCAAAAAGACTCGTCATCATCAACGACCAGAATCCTTTTCTTATCGGCATCCTGAACTTGGCTTACTTGTTGGCTTGTTTTAATATCTTTTATAACGGGATTTTTCATTGATTCCGACACCCCACTCACAGCTTTTTTCTCCATCGAAACGACCTTTCTTTTACCCGAAACCCTCACCGTCCCCTTATACCTAGACGCCCTTTTTTTGACGGTTTTTCGGTTTGACACACTTCTTACCTCGGTACACTCTCAATACCCTACTTCGTATTACTAATTACCACTATTTGATTCAAATAATGAGTAATTATTTAAAAAGGTTTGAGGAACGCTGATACATATTCCAAGTATAATATATTCTCAGAATCTGAATCTTCAATTAAATAATAGGAATCCATAATCTCTTTAACAATTAAACTGTTAACATAAATCACTAATATAGTGACCACTAATGGCGTCGATGATTATACCCCTAATTGTGTCGATGATATTAGGTGGGGGTCTATATTTTTTCATCGGTGGTCTACCTCTCGACACTCCTGTTAAGATGATAATAGTGCTAGTTGTCATATTAGCATCCTACACCATCCTCGCAGAGGTATTCCATACTAAATATACGTATTAGTGCTCCTGAGACCTTTAAAACAAGATAATTAGATTTTGTCTTGATACCCTTGGCTCAGCGAGTTGAATTATACAAGCGACCAGACGTCGAAGCCGTGATGAATGCGCTTCTCAGTAAGACTGGCCGGCTTGACCCAGTTTTCGACCTACAATACGGATATAGGTACCCCAATGTCGAGACGGCGATCAATAAAGACTCAGATGGAGCCGTTGCACTGCTAGAGGATCTCTATGAGGGAGGGATTCTAGATAGCCAAATCTACGACATGGAGATACGATGCCCGGAGTGCGGAAGTCCAAACGTCTCAACAAGGTATCTATGCCCGGTCTGTGGATCCTTCCACATCAAGAAGACCATACTCATGGAGCACCTAGACTGTGGGTATCTCGGAAACTTGACGACATTCGGGGATCCACTAGTCTGTCCAAAATGCGAACAGCCCCTGGTAGAGGGTGCCTATAGAAACGCTGGAAGCATCTATGAGTGCGCCGACTGCAAAAAGCAGATCGATACCCCCTTCGTGAATCACTGGTGCAGAAACAAGGGAGTCAACTTTAGCTTCGAGAACGCTATCTACCAAGGAAAATTCTCCTACTTCCCAACCGCGGAGACTAAAGAGGATCTCGAGAGGGGAATTATCTTCATCTCCCCCATCACAAATATCTTCGAGGGATTGGGCCTGAAGCAGATGGATGTCCCAAAAATCGTGGGAACATCCGGTGTGGAGCTAACCTTCGACGTCGGCTATCAAGGAGCCGGGAGAAAATACTTCGTCGATATCCTTCAGGGTAAGGAGCTATTCGGCGAGTTCGATATCCTAAGAGAATATGGCAAGATTACCGACTCTAAGGTGGAAACCTTCGTTCTCGTCCTGCCCGGGCTCGATAACAAGGCGACCACAATGGCCAAGTCATACAAAATGAATATGATCGACGCTCCGACAGTCGGTGAGATACACGCGAAACTAACTTCAGCTCTCAGAAACAGTGGTTTATCCCAGAGTGCTATGTCGGTTCCAAGTCCTAAATCGGATAAGGAAGATAAGAAATCAGAAGAGAAACCTAAGAGTCGTTGGCGAACTTAGCTTCAATTTCCTCTTTTACTATTTTAAAGGAGTAATATTCAGCCACTTACGATTAAACAACTATCTTTGAAAATGTTATTTATTGTCTACTATTTTAATATTATAAGATTTATTGATATTACTGATTAATTTCATTTATCCGTATTACTAATCGATAAAAACCCTAGTATTCTATATCTTTTAAAAATTATAATCATTTGAATAGATGATGTATCTATAATCTATTAATCTTAAATAATTAGGAGTATTGTTATGAATAAATTGAATCGAAAAGGGTTAAAACTAATACTCCTGATCTTAATACTCTCCTCCAGCGCCTCTATTTCTTATAAAGGCTCAGCCCAAACATTGACTCCGAGGCTGATCATTACACCCGCTATGACATCAATCCCATCTGATGGAAGGCCTCACCCGGCTCTCTTCATAGGAGTTCAGGACATTTCAGGTAAGCCATATCCGTTATCGCAATCACTCAATGTAACCCTGACAAGCTCTGACTCCAGTGCAATTAGTCTACCTGGGAGCGTGTTGCTTACACCAGCTTCCTACTACGCCGTGGTAAATGCCTCCAGTAATGTTGGGAGCGGTAAACAGGTTGAGATAACCGCATCATCAACAGGATTTCAGTCCACTAAGACTGACATATCTGTTGGTCCCCCCGCTGGGGCTCCCAGTGCTCTCAAGGTCACAATTTTACCAGACGTTATCTTGCCTGAGGCTGGAAAGCAGGTTGATTTACTGGTCACCCTTGTTGATGGGTATGGTAGCCCAACACCAGCGAGGACGGACTTGAGCATCTCTCTCTTCTCCTCGAATCCAACTGTGGGTGATACATCAGTCAACACAATCACGATCTTGGCCGGAAGTTACACTGCTAAGACCTCTCTGATGACAACTGGTGCACAAGGTACCACCACCATCACGGCTTCCTCGACAAATCTAAAGTCAGACGCCGGTGTTTTAACCGTGAACGGTCCTAAGCCAGTAGAAATTATTCTTTGGGCATTGAACACGATGCCTGTAAATGATCAAAGCAACGTCCTATTCGTCGGAGTTGCAGACTCAAATGGGAATCTTGTTAAAACACTTTCCCCCATAACAATCAAACTTTATTCATCTGATCCAAATGTCGTATCCGTCCAGGACAGTGTCGTGATAAACACTAATCAGTGGCAGGTCATAGTTCCACTAAATTGCCTTGAGGCTAGCGACGTGACCATCACAGCTGCTGCTGAGAACTTAGCGAGCTCGAAGGTATATATTAGAGGAACAAGCAGTTCCTCTGGAGTAGTTTCGATTAAGATCTATCCATTATCAACTAGTTTCCCGGCTGATGAAGCGAATCAGCAAGCAATGCTTGTACAGACAGTAGACCTAAACGGAGCTCCGACTGCTTCAACGGGAGAAGACCTTGATCTGTTCTCCTCTAGCGTAGGTGTAGCCTCCCCTCAAGCACATGTACAAATTCCCGCAGGGCAATCCGCTGCGCTAGTGTCGGTGACGACTAAACTGCCTGGCAATACCATGATTACCGCCGGAAGTCAATTCCATGGATCAGCAACCGCCAATTTAATTTCCTATGCCCCAATTCCAGACAATGTCAAACTTGAAACACCACCGATCCCAAACGAAGGCGAGGTTGAAGCATGCTTACTGACTCTGAAGGGAACTATCCCCGCACCTGTGTCTCAGGATACACTTATTCAACTTGTATCATCTGACACCCAGGTAGGTATCAGCGACGTCGACTCTGTATTATTAAATCAAAAAACGTACATGAAATATCTGAATGTTAAGGGTGGTTCACCTGGCCAGTTTTCAATAACTGCATCGGCTAGTGGAATTCCATCATCTAAAATAGATTTCACAGTGCTCGACACAAAACCATCTACTTTCAACGTGGTTGCCATGAGCCCCGCGAAGAATTTTGGTTTCCCGATACTGATCCAGATCTGCAACCTGGGCGGTAACCCCTCTGTAACCTCTGACATAACCCGAATTAATGTTGTATCAAGTAATGCCTCAAACATTGAAGTACCTAGCACCGTTGAACTTCAGAGCGATCGGACTGAGATACTCTTCTATGCTAAGGCACTCTCATCGCAGTTAACCACATTGACAGTCTCCTCACCTGGCTTCAAGTCATCATCTATTCAGCTTATACCATCAGAAACAGCCCTCAAAATGCAGCTTAACGTTGGAAGCAAGATGCCAATCAATAAACTAGCTAATATCTCAGTAACATTAACCATAAACGACGCTCCAATACAGGGCGCCACCGTGAATTGGAAGGGCACAGGATTAACCACAGCAACCTCAGTCACTGACTCTTCAGGAAACGCAAAGAACGGATTCACTCTTACTCAGCAGGAAACTCAACTCGAGGCAACGGTCAACGTCGGCGGAGGCTATCTAAATGCAACTCAAGACATCCTCGCTGTACCCGATGCATACAATTTAGTGGTATCCGCTAACGTACCAATCTCCGTCGAGGGAAGTGGAACCTACAATTATGGTGACACCGTCTCACTCGATGTTCCCTCCGTCGCGCCTATGCCAAGCATACTGGGAATCTTAGGAGGCAAGTACATTTTCAACTCGTGGGTTGGGACAGCACCTTCGACCAGCAACCATGTTAGCCTAACAATAGACGGTGAGGTGACAGATCTCACTCAGCAAGCGCTGTTTTCATCTGACTATACTATGCTCATTGTCTCAGTCGCTTTGATTGCGGTGGTAATACTCGTCGCATTTTTCTTGTATAGGAGGATGAAGAAAAAGAAGGTAGTTGAAAAGCCAAAGGACAAAAAACCCATAGCCCCAGTTGTTAAACCAAGCCCAGTCAGGCACCATTGATCTTTTAGATAGTTTCATGGAGCTCGCGAGATATGTGTTAACGCTCCATAAACTCCTTTATCATCAACTACTTTTGAATTCTGGTTGAATTGTCCGCGAAGCACAAAGATGTTGAATTTCGTGATGAATATCTACTAACACAGCTTAAAATCGTGGGTTTAATCGAAGATTTTGAAAATGGCACTTTAAGATGCGACTCATGTGGTAAGGAACTAAACGCTTCTAATATTGGATACGTCTCATCCGGAGATAACCTGGGTAAAGGAATGGCAACATGTCAAAATCCAGCCTGCATTTCCAAGGCTCGAACTTGGATGGATATAAGTTTCGAGAAACCTAACGATAATCGTCGTTAACTCTGATAAAAATTTGAGACGATATCGATGAATAAAAATTATTGTAGTAATTAAAATCCTGAGATTTAATATGTATTCTTAATATGAATTAAATGTTCTTTTTATTTAATGAGAATAAATATATATTTAAAATAATATTAAAGAATGATTAACTGTAAATTAAAGTAATGTATTCTAGATATATTAAGCTTAAAAACTAAAATTACAACACTTGCTCAATTAAGTTTAACACCGGAGACAGGTTCAACTATGATGAGTAAGGAGATGGTATGAATTGAAAAATGTAATTAAGGAGCGTAGGGGTGATTCGACAATTGTAGCTACCGTATTATTGATGGCAATAACCCTCTTCTGTATAAGTCTGACGTTAAACTTCGTTCAAACGAGTCTAGCCAGACACGATGGAGAGAACGACTTCACGCTCTCACAGACCTTCATGAAGAATATTGGACTAAGTGTGGACGATGTCGCTTGGCACCCCGGACAGAGCAACACTATCCAATACAGCTCAGAATCAGCTGAGATAAACCTACGGCCGAGTCTCATTCACTACAAAATCGAGGTCTGGAAGGTAGGAGATCACAGCTATTCAACGCTAAAAGAATATGACACGGCGGTTCTCTTCTACGATCTCCCGCTAACAAAATATTATCTAGATAACACCTATTTTGATAATATTCTTCCAAGTAATATGACTCAGCTCATCCAAAACTCGACAGAGGCCCCAATAACCAGAGTATTTTCTGTGCAGAGGGCTCCAATAGTGGGCGAGAACGCTTACATTAAGACCTGTGTAGCCTCATTATTCAGAAGCGTTCAGTTTAATATCAATGCTAATGGGGCGAGCACCAGCTATCTAAAGCTGTATTTAGCAAATATGACCTTAGGCCCATTAACGACTGCGAACCCCCGCTACATTACTCTGACTGGTAAAAATGTAGGTGCCTCGGTAATTAACAATGTTTTACATTTACGAGTTTCAGTATCGTTCCCGAGCTCGGTAAGTGGGTACAATTCAACCTTCTTCAACTTCCCAGTTACCAGTCAGACAATAGACTTTCCCATAACTGGGTCGGAAGTCGAGTTATACGTAGGCACAGTTCAGGTGGGATTCCTAGAGTAGGTGAAAAGTGATTGGCAAGCGTTGTTACTGAAAATATCATAATCATGATCCCGGTTTTTATCGCGATGATGATCTTCGCTCTGGTCGCTAACGCCGTGGCTTCCAACTACTCGATGCAGCAGAGAACACTCATCATTAACAGCGCCGAGAATCAGCTTGCCACAACAATATCCCAGCTTTATTACACCATAAGTCAACAGGATATGCTCCCTTGTAACATCACAAAGTCGACTCCTCTACCTGATCAAATAGATGGGCAAAACTATTCTGTTAATGGAACGTTAAATGGAAACGTCCTAGCTCTAACATTCAATTTCCCCGGATTAACTGTCTCTGACACCACTCACGTTAACCTAGGCCCGGGTGTGCACTGGGACTCCTCCTCAGTGTTTGTCAGCACCAACCGTCAATCGGTTATAGCGATCCAAAAGAAATCATCAGGAGAATTATGGATTAGTTTCAGGTGAAATAGATGGGTGCCAACATAATAGACTACATCGCTAGCTTCGTCATACTCCTCGGTCTATTGACAATCACAGTGACCGTGACTACGCAGACCCTCGACAACATCTATAATTATCACAGCAGCCAGCAGATGAACACAAGAGCAACGAATCTGCTGAACGATCTCACAGAGAGCACTGGTATTCCTGAAGATTGGGCTCAGGGTTCAACAGCACCCACCAGCATAGGATTTCGCTGGGCGGTGGGTGAAGGCTCCTACATCAATCCCTTCGCACCGATGAGGTTGATGAACTCGAGCGTAACCCATTCTCTGGGTCCGTATAACTATAATGACTTATCCAGCGCCACACTAAGCCCATGGCCAAACGCTAACATCAATTTCAAGGTTGGCGACGCAGTAAGCTATGAGGAAGCTTCTCAGCTGCTCGACACAAGTGGCAGCTACGGCTGGAGGGTGACATACAATCCCCTACTAAACATAACCCTGGCACCCACAATTGTATCCACCATTCCATGGTATCAAGGATGGGGCTACAGACAAGCCATAACGATTGACCACACACAGGTACCGGAACTTCTCACAAACTATCCCTTTCTCATCAGCTTAACCCAGCAAAACATCGCGCAAAATGCACTTGGTGACGGCGGAGACATACTCTTCACAACCTCAGATAGGGTAACAAAAATCCCTCATGAGATCGACTCATATGATAGCTCGACTGGACATCTATTAGCTTGGGTGAAGATACCACAGCTATCAAACACTGTGGATACCGTCATTTACATTTATTATGGTAATCCATCAGCTCTCAACCAGGAATCACCCAGCCAAGTTTGGTCAGGGTATCGTCTAGTCTCTCACATGAGTGACAACCCTGACTCATCTCATATCTCCGACAGCTCTCCGGATGGGCTAACTGGAACTAAAAAGGGGGACTCGGAACCTGCGCAGACAAATGGCGTAATCTCCTTCGCACAAAACTTCGATGGCTCAAATGATTACGTTACACTAAATCAGGGCACATTAACAGGCGGTTTAGTAGTATACGAGATGTGGCTGAAGAGTGTTCAATCAACCAGTCCCCAGACTATACTAACGAGTGGATTCAAAAACAACACCCTAGGGTTCATCGATATCAGCAGGCCTTCCTCTAGTGATGATCTCTCCTTTGATTACGCAGCGAGTTCTAACTGGGTCAGTAAAACTAATGGACTCAGTGACGGAGTCAAGATTAACTGCGTCACCTCCTACAACGGGAAAGTCTATGGGGGGGTCTCGGATGGCTCTCTAGTAGAATGGGATGGTGCCAGTAAAATATGGGTTCTAAGAGCCGCCCAACTCAATTCGCAAACCAGCATCAACTGCTTGGCAGTCTTTAATGGGAAGCTCTACGGCGGTACAAGCCCGGGGGGTCGTTTATTTGAGTGGACAACCGGAGCCACAGTCTGGACACAGAGAGCCCCTCAACTCGGGGCCGAGACTGACATAAAGTCTCTCGCAGTCTACGATCCAGGCACAGGTAGCAAACTATACGGCGGAACAAGCCCCGGAGGAAAATTGTACCAGTGGGACTCCACAAATTATGTTTGGATTCAAGTGGCGCCCAAGCTCAAGATACTGAGCCTCGCTCTATTCAACAACAAAATATACGGAGGAACTGATGACGGCCGTCTACTCGAATGGGACTCAACTAACCTTGTATGGGTTCAGGCAGCTGCACAACTAGGATCCGAGACATCCGTCAACTGTTTAACCGTCTATAATCCCGGGTCGGGAAGCAACCTCTACGCCGGGACCTCACCTGATGGGATGCTCTACCAATGGGACTCCGTGGGTCGTGCATGGATTCAGAAAGCAACTAAAGGGGCACTCTCAATCACCGACATCACATCACTGAATGTTTTCAACGGGAAAATATACGCTGGGACAAACCCTAATGCATATCTCTGTTCATGGGTATCCTCCCAGACATCCTGGAACCAGGAGCAAACAGCAGCCGGCGAATCAATGATCAACTCTCTGGCCACTGCTGGTTCAACATCGGCTAACAGCTACGGCTTCGGTACTAACTCCGGCAACTGGAACAATCCCACACAGGCAGCAACATCAGACAATCTATACGCTACCCCCAATACTGTTTTGACGAGGTCTCCAATCTCGAATAACGGAGCTTGGTCAAACCCAACGAATGCTTACTCCTCAGGAGGTGGAGTAGCTAGTACAACGACGTCAAGTGCTCAGCATATCTATTTTGGCTATGGTTTCTCCGTAGGTGCTAGCTCTTCAGTTGATATGGTTAGAGTAAGATTAGATGCATATTGTTCAGCCATTACCCAACAGATTAAACTTGAGATCTCTACTGATGGAGGTTCCACGTGGCGCCCAACGTCGACCACCATTAACGTAGCATCAACAACTCTAACAACCTACTGGGTTGATGTCACATCCTGGGACACTTGGACACCAACTAAAGTTAACAATATTAGAACTAGAGTGACCTTTATTAAATCTGGAAGTGGAACTAAAACAATAGATTTGGATTGGATCCCTGTTGAAGTTACATATTCAACTCAACCCATGACTCACACATTTTCACAGTGGAATATCAGTCCACCCTACACAACAATCTCAAAAGTTGAGGTCGGAATAGAAGGATACACAGCTGGAACTGGCCAGCTCTCAGTAACAGTTTCCTGGGATGGTGGCACAACATGGGCCACCGCACAGACCATTAATTTACCAACGACAGACCCAAACTCCTCCACCTACCTAGACTTCACTTCAGCCACCAGCTGGACCACTACAAAGCTCAGTAACACGAATTTCCAGGTAAAAGCTACCTATGTATATAATGGTGCAGCGAGTGCTGGATACCTAGACTACATATCCACAAGGATAACGTCATCAGCAACACTACTCTACGCATCAACATCACCTCACACATATCTCTATTCTCTAACCACTGTAGGATCTTGGACGAAGAAAATAACTACACAGTACGGCACGGACACGATAGTCCTCTCCCTAGTTAACAACGCAAATTATATCTATGGATGTGCTTCCCCTAGCGGAAAACTTCTCAGATGGGACACAACTGTAGGAGGCTCTACGTGGACTCTGGCTACCAATCCACCTACTTCTCAGATCCCGATTTCACTATTCTCAAACGGCGCAACCCTCTACTGTGGAACAACGCCAAACGGGTACCTATACACATTCAACGGGGCATCATGGACCTCCGTAGTAACGACACAGTATGGTGTTGAAACTTCAATCCTATCAATGGCGTTAGACTCGGGTGGGAACCTCAGAGTTGGCACCGACATCAACGGTCTACTACTAGGCGTGAGCGGGAGCAGCTATACGAAGAGTGCAGATATTGTGATCACGGGAGAATCCGGAATACTATCCCTAACCGTCTTCAATCCCGGCACCGGCAACCAACTATACGGTGGGACTACCCCCAATGGTAGACTATTCGCCTGGAGTGGATCAGGCACATGGGTCCCAAAAACCACGACACTAAACAGTCAAACTGACATAACATCACTAACAGTGTTCAACCCCGGTTCGGGAAACAAGATTTACGGTGGTACAAGCCCCGGGGGTCACCTATTCGAGTGGAGCTCCGGAGCATCATCATGGACGGAGAGGGCGCCTCAGCTGGGTTCCGAGACGAAGATAAACTCGCTAGCTGTGTACAACCCCGGTTCAGGGAGTAAGATTTATGGTAGCACAAGCCCCGATGGTTGCCTATTCGAGTGGGGGTCCGGAGCATCCGCTTGGACGCAAAGGGCTACGGAGTTTAACTCGGAAACAGATGTTACATCCTTAGTCACCTTCGACCCAGGGTCAGGAACTAAACTTTATGGCTCAACTGGTCCAAGCGGGTCGCTGCTTGTGTGGGATAATAACAGTCAATGGAGTCAGGTCGTAACGTACTCGATAATACAGTCTATGACAGCATTCAATGGTAACATCTACTGTGGGACGTCAACTGGTAGACTGTATGTATGGAACTCTGTAGCATCCCGATGGGATATGAAGGCGAGCACTCTTGGGGCAACATCCGCCGTGGACTCCCTCATCATATTCAATAATCTGCTCTATGGAGGGACGGCAGATGGTCGTCTACTGCAGTGGGATGGAACAAGTACATGGATACTGAAGGCATCACAGCTCAGCAGTCAGGCCATCAATAGTCTCGCAGTGTATAATTCGAAGATCTATGGTGGGACTAGTCCAAGCGGATGCCTATTCGAGTGGAATGGAGTCGGTGCATGGACGCAAAAAGCAGCGCAGCTAAATTCACAAACCTCCATAAATACTATTACTACTTTTAATGGCAATTTATACGGCGGCACAAGCCCCGGTGGATGTCTATTTGTATGGATGACCGGTGCTGCTCAATGGACTCAGGTTGCACCTCAGTTAGGCTCAGAGACCTCGATAAACTCCCTCGTGGTCTTTAACAATAAAATATATGCAAGCACTTCGCCGGGTGGGCGCCTCTTCCAATGGGATGGAGCTGGTACATGGATAGGCAAAACCTACATTCTAGGCTCAGAAACCAATATCCTCAGTCTTGCGATATGTAATGATAAACTGTATGGCAGCACATCACCAGATGGATTACTATACGAGTGGGATGGGGCGACAAAATGGGTGCAGATTTGCAATACCCTCAACACCCAAAGCTCCGTCACGATCATCACATTAAATGGGAATTTATATGGGGCTTCTCAGCCAACTGGTTACCTCTTCCAACTGAGTGACAGTGGCACAAGAATCATCCCGAACTTCTTCACAGGCTATAGTAACAGCTGGTTACAACTAGTAATAGTAGCAAATTATGCGGCTGGCCGAGTGGATATATACAGAAATGGATTGCTGCAAGGATCCTTGACCTCAACAACTTCAATGATTGCCCCAACTTCAGGACCCAGGTATATGGGTGCATATGTAGTCGCGGGTGTCGCCAATAACCCCTATTTTGGGGGAATAGACGAGCTGAGGATCTCCCAAACAAATCAGGATGCGAATTGGATAAAACTGAGTTACAATAACGAAGCGAATCCAGGCAGCTTCATCACAGTAAACACAAGCGAGTCTATCTACTTCAGAGTTAGTGCACTCGTCACAGCTAAAAATGGACCAGTTAGCAACGCAACTTTGACTGGGACACTTATCTACTGCATCCCCGGTGCAACAACGCCAAGCTACTCGCAATTGACATCTCAACCCGTAACAACCAGCTCGAACGGCGCTGCAACTTTGAGTTTCAGCGGCTACACATCAACAATCGGCGTCTATTTCCTAGCTGTGAGGGCTAATCACGCTGGAGTACAAGATATCGGCTACTACGTTAGTTCACAAACTCCAAAACCTGATCCCTTGGGAGTATTTGTTACTAATTATGGAAATGGCACACTGACCCTAGTCCATAGAAAGGACATGGATATACATTATCCCTCATCCACAGATGTGGCTTATAACACGACTTTTGCGATGCCCATCGGACCTTCTTCCTATCGATCGGTCTCATTAAACTCTGCAGGTGTGCTTAGTGTGGGTACTCAAAAAATTGTCCAATTAGGAGCAGCTGTGGATAACCCTGGAGTACTAATCACATTTTTGAAAACCGGAGCCAACACCTATGGATTGACTTACACACCTTGGGGTGTCAGCTCTCTCAACCTAAGAGCCACCTTTGGGGCACCCATAATGGATGCCACGAATGTCATCACTAAGACGAGGATAGTCAACATCGAATCTTACACATACGAGGTCCAGGTCCAGATGTGGAAAATAGGAGGCGACTGATCGATGCTTAAAACAGTTGAAGCGTTATTTGTTGTAGTATTGGTTTTTACTACGCTTGTCGCGATGGAGAGCTATATTCAGCTTCCTTCTCCCAGACTCGCATCAAGTATCGGTCAACAGGAATTAGCGACAACCACACTAAAGAGTCTAGATAACGATGGGACCCTAACGCAAGCGGTTTTTAGCAGTGATCAGCGTCAATGGGCGGAGCTTCTAAAATCAATTGACAACAATCTCCCATCTAACACGATCTATAAACTAACCTCCTACCAAATTATAATCAACCAAACAACCGGCATCCTCGATTATGTTCAAGACAAGACGGGTGGAAACTTTAACGGTGTGTTTCCTTCCGGTTCAATAACCTCAGAGTATACTGTGACCTCCCCAAATGTTACTGTAACCCAGATTCCGGAAAAGATCAGAACGAAGAATGGACCCGTAACTCTTTACATACTAAATTGCAATGATGCTAATGGATGGTGGATAACGGGGTACACAGGTTATACTTTAGCCAAGAGTGTCTATCAGACTATGTCCCCATACTTCACAACCACAATATTAGTGAACTCCACGTCTCAGCTTGGTTCATTACTTTCTGGAACCAAGCTCACCACTAACCCTAATGAGCGGATCCAGGACGCAGTTGTGGTTAATACGTTTGGTGAGTCCGTTCCCATCCCTCAAAATTTGACCGCTAATTATCAACAATATCCCTATACCATAGGTAAAAGAGTCACTGCCTCAAATTGGACGTGGGTAAGCATCGTCGGATATCCTTTTTACTACGATTCGAATAAAGTCACATTTTCCTCATACGATAATTCTTGGGGCATACACGGTATGCGAATGATCGCTGCACAAGGTCTAAACTATTTCCTCCAAGGAATTGACTCCTCCTATCATTCTTCACCTGTGGAGAATGATACCTGGATTACTGACTCGATCGGAGTTGTCTCCTATACCGAACAGATTCGTGCGGCCATGGATTATTACGGAATATACCCTGGATTAACGCAGACTTCAACACGTGCCGTACCGTTTACTGACATCAGTCGATATCATATGGTTTTACCTATCGACTCTCAAGGTAATGCATACTCAAATATTTTCAACCCCATCACATCGGGTGGCAAGCAGTACTATGCTGGAGCAATCTGGGCTCATAGGATTGGCGGAGTAACCAATGGAGCGTTTATGGCTATGGGATTGGATAGAACTCCTGACATCAGGGTCACATTGATCGGCCTCCTCAATTACTATAAACCCACTCTACTGAGGTCACAGTTCGACGTCGTTGGGACGACTAGAATGATTGAGCTGCAGATAGGTCAATTAGGAGCAAGCTAATATGAAGATCAGAGCTCGCCGCGGGCAATTCCAAATTATGGCCGCTTTTCTAGTCCTCGTGATAATGGTAAGTGCAATAATTGCCGCGTTCAATAGAATTCAGGACAATCCATTTAAGACCCCTGTCACATTGGCTGATTCAATTAAAACTGTAGATAATTCACTTCACGAACTACTAGGTTTCTCTGTTGGTTACTATGGATCAATAATTAAACTCACGGGCAATGTCACCTACGCCAAAGAGAAAACGACATCTTATTTCCAAAGCGGACTTGAGACTGTAGCACATCAAGACATTAACAGCGGAGTGTCTCTCTCGCTTCAACAAATCTCCGTCTCCACAAACTGGTTTGAGAAGCAGGGATATACAAAGGGAAGTCTAATCGTTAATTACTCTATTCCAACTCTAGGACTTTACGGGATCAAGTACAGCGGATCAGCGTCTCTAACTGTGAGTATTCTACAAACAACAGGTACCACCTGTAATGTACAAGTTCTAGGAGATAATAACGAACCAAACTTATCCCTAACAAAAGATGATTTTCAATTCTTCAAATACGACAGCTCTCAGAATGCTTGGATCTACATCAACCCCACTTATGATCCAATAATCTCAAACTTTGGAATATACTCAATCACGTTGCCCTCTGGGATAAATCAGGACGCCTATTATCTACAGGTCACTGACCAGAGGGGTATCGTTGCTTCAAGTGGTTACGTCAGGGGTATTGGTGGAAACAACAAGGATCTGACCTCATATACCTATAATTTCACTTGGAATCCCGCACTGTACAATTCCCTCAATGAACCGAAGATGGAGATAGAGCTACTTCAGAATGGTACGATGCGTTGGCTGGGGCAAAGCCTTCCCTTCAGTGGTACTCCGAGGCCTATAGCACCTATACCCGTGAAGGGTATTCACCTCAACCAGACTATTGACGGCGTCAACCAGGAGGTGCCCTTCCAGATCGAGAACTGGGGTTCAAACTATAGAGTTCCATATGGAATGACAAGTAATTCGACTATATTCGATGATAACTGTATGATCGTGTTCCTAGTCAACCATCACGTGTCGAAGGTGACTCTTTGGTGGGATGGATCGGACACAGCTGTCCAGACAAAAAATGCATACAAAGATACAGCTTTCCTTAACGACAACACTGGGAACAACGTCCTTGACAACGGAGTCATAACCCTAGATCTTTCTAACTTTGCTAATGGTGTTAAATCGACTACGAAATCTAACCCATTATTAAGTTCATGGATTAACTTTGCGAGGGTAAATAGCGTGGTGCCGACGTATGGTTCGGCTGTTTCATATACACTAATACATGGGGTTGTAAGAGACGTCGTAATACAGGAACCTGAGTGGAGCGGAGGTGTTCCAAACTCCCCAGATCTTTATGGCCACATCGTTATCACACTTCCCGCTGGAACAGATTATTACACCTACAGGGTGAGAAATATCTTCGTTTCAACCTCTCTGACCAGAAGCATAAGCGACTTGAGCGTTATTCAGTTGAAGGCACCGACTGGAAGCTATAGTCAACTGACTGAGGACGGTCAGAATAGCGGTTCACCCATAAAGAGTTCAAGTGCTCTCTTCGCTAACGGACTGACAGCCTACCAACATCAATGGAGTGAGTACATAGACTCGTCTAATAGAGGAGTAGGACTATTCATGCGTTCCAATTTCAACGATCTTATTTATGCATTTGATAATGTTATTGGGCAGCACACAGGCTCGATTTCCCTAAATCCTTCACAAATGAATATAGAAATTGACCCCATCAAGCGCTTCGCTGTGACTGGATTTTCACAAAGCCTTGATGTAACATGGGTGGGTGGAGTAGTCAACTTTAATTCAGGCAGCCCAGCTGACTCAATTTACCCAAACTCCAGTGGAACCCTGGGTCTTTGGGTACTTGTTGAATCTCCACCAACTGTCACTCCGAATTAGTAAAATACAATTCGCAAACTAAAGCGGCGCGTGTGCATTACCCTGCAACTTAGTAAATATCCAAACAATGTCCAACTAATAATTTTTCGAGTCTAAATAATAGCCAATACAGTATTTTTTAATTTCGAATACTTACGATCCTTAACCATATTAATTTCATCAAACAAGAAAAAACAGATTTTTAAAAAAAATCTTTACGTGTAAACTAAGCTGGGTTGAAAATATAATAGCTGATGTTAAAAACTATATGAAAAATTGAAGGTATGGAGATATTCTTTTGAATAATGTAGATACCTCCCACGGCCCAACCGAATATCATTCTAATTAGAATTAACGCTAAAAGCATAAAACCGATGTTTCCGCTAATAATAAGTGAAATTGTGTCGGAATGAACTAGAGCAAAAGCGAGAGAGGTCAAGAGGAGTGGTTGAGTAGCCCTTATTACAAAAGATCGTCTATCCTCCCTCGGTATTGAGTAAAATTTTGGCCAGTCATTTATCATAGATCCGAGGAGGTAGCATCGGAAAAAAAGTTCCTCAATTATTGGGAGCAAAATTGAACCTCCGAATAGTATTGTAGCTGTTCCGAAATTATTCTTAAAGTATAAAAACACAATTGAAAATACTAAAGCGTATATTAAAAATTGAAAGTTTTTTAAATGTAGATCAAGTCTATCGCGTAAAGACCTCTTTTCCGCCCATTTTATCCATATAATTGAGGTCGCTGTCATGTAAGTTGATAGTATGCCTACTTTGAATAACGTATCCTGATTATAGATGCTGAAAAAAACTTGAATACTAAACAAACCAACCCAGGAGAATAATTTTAATATAGTTTTATTTGATTTCATTTATTAACATCCTTTAACAACAATAATATATGGGAGGTTTCATCTTCATTCTTTGTATGAATGGCAATTATGGGATTTCATATGTTAGAACCTTTTTAAGGTAATGTAGAATAAATATGGATTACTAATACTATATTAGTGATATTGATGGATAATCTAAAAACTATATATGCATAATGACGTGAACATGTAGTTCGGAGAAAAATAAAATGCAACTCCTTAAGATAGAAAAGAGGAAAGGAATCAGCCCACTAATCGCCACCCTGTTGCTAATAGCGATCGCAGTCGCTGCATCTGTACTAACCTACTCATGGGTCATGTCCATGATCACTAGCCAGTCCGCACAGGCACAGACCCAAGTACGCATAGATTCAGTTACATGGGCCAGTGGTTCTCAATTTTCACTCGATGTTAGGAACACCGGAAGCGTTGATGCCACAATTGAATCAGTGTCGATCAGGACCAATTCCGCTGGCAGTACAGCAACTGTTGACAGCACAAGTGCAGGTGTTAAATTAATAAGTATTGGACAAGGAACACACCTACCTATTGGGCCAGTCAGTTACACTTATGGTAAAAGCCAGTCTTACGTCATAAGAGTGACCACTAACACCGGATTCTACTACGAAGCAGTCTTCACGTCCCCTGCATCTTAAACACCCTTTTTCCTGGTGAAATATTCCCCCTTTTTTTAAGGTAATCGCAGAGTCTAGTGAGAATGTCCTGACAAAAAATAGAGATGAAGTGAATCAATGAGAGACACACAACTTCTTATTAACAAAGAAAAAGAACATCAGAAGGATATGCCCGCAAAAGAGGTTAAAGAAGTGCAGAAGGCCTTCGAGGAGGATCTTCAGAAACTCCTAAAGGAGGAAGCTGCGAAATCCCCCAGCAACGCGATGGGGTTCACCCCTGTTCGTGCATTCATTCCCGATCGTACTCCTCTGAAGAATATCTATCCCATAATAGATGGGAAAGCGTATGCGGTCATATCAACAAATCATACAACAAGACAGACAAAATACGAAGCAGTTGAACCCACACTAAATGATGAAGATAAGAAGGCTCTAAAACTCGTCAGAGATCACTTCACGGCAACCATCGACACAACCCTAACGGAGGTGGGTGGCTTGGACGCTGCCTTAGGCTCTTTGAAGAAAGGGCTCGATGAAGCCGTCTCACTACATAAACTGAATCTTGAAGAGTTCAGGAAAGAGAAGCTGATGTACTACCTCGCCAGAGACTACCTAGACTATGATAAGATCGACATCATGATGAAGGATCCCTACATAGAGGACATCAGCTGCAACGGGCCCAATGTGCCCCTGTACATTTGGCACAGGGTCTATGAGTCAATCCCCACAAACATCGTATTTGATAACGATAGTGAGCTTGACTCCTACATAATCAGGCTCGCATACAAATCAAAGAGGATGATCAGTGTAGCTAATCCCATTCTAGACGCTGCGCTACCTGATGGCAGCAGAGCCCAAATGACTTACAGTAAATACGCCACCAAGCAGGGCAGCACCTTCACGATCAGAAAGTTCAAAGCCGATCCACTGACTATAATTGACCTGATCAAGAACCACACAATCTCGGCGAAGATGGCCGGATTATTCTGGTACCTCGTTGAGAACAAGATCAGCATATTCTGTTGTGGCGGCGTTGCATCTGGTAAAACAACGATGCTGAATGGCTTATCCACCTTCATCGCTCCTGATGCGAAGATTATCACAATCGAGGACACTCCTGAGGTTCAACTCTACCACGAAAACTGGATTAGGGCAGTAACTAGACCAAGCACGGGCTCATCCGTCGGTATCACACTATTTGACCTACTCAAGGCGGCTATGCGTCAGCGCCCCGACTACATCCTAGTGGGTGAGATCCGTGGAGAAGAAGCATACACACTATTCCAGGCAATGTCCACTGGCCACTTGGGTCTAGCCACTCTTCACGCTGAATCGACTCAATCAGCCCTCAGGAGGCTTGAGACCGAGCCAATGAACATCCCACGCATGATGATCGCTGGGTTAAACATGGTAGTCATCATGGCGAGACGTGATGTTAATGGAAGACCCGGACGACGCATCCTCACCGCTGCTGAGGTCCAAGGACTCAGCGATGATAACGAGATCATAGTGAAGGACATCTTCGACTGGGACCCCAAGACCGACACATGGAATATGCCTAACCAGAGCTTCTACCTCAAGAAAGCCGCAATTATGAAGGGAATCACATTGGAACAGGCCCAGTCTGACATCGATGCGAGGGCCGAGATGCTGACGTATCTAGTGAATCATAACAAGAGGGGCTTCAAAGAGGTTACCCAGGTTATCCGAGACTACATGAGTACCCCTGAGAGCGCAAGAGAGGCCCTGATGAAGGAGGATGAGGCAGAAGTTGAAGCCAATTAACTTCCATAGCATAGGTTACAGGTTCCTCGGGGATGCTCCTTCTAGACTCCCGCTGAGTGACTTTATTAAAACTAACCTAGATCGGGCAAGCATCAGGATGAGCTACGTCGTCTACATGAGCAGTATGGCTTTCTGGATGATAGTCAGTGCTGCTTTAACTGGCCTCATAGCCATTCCAATTGTTTACTTCCTCGGGCCAATGCTGAAACTTCCTACATACTTCCTCTACGTGGCTCTAGCATCACCACTGATAGCTGCAGCGGTTGTTCTCATTTGCTTCATCTATTATCCATTCTCCGTGGCTGATGCAAAAAAGATGAAACTCGACAAGAACATGGTCTACATCATTAACTACATGAGTGTCTTGGCCGGCGCGGGGATCATGACGGAGGATGTATTCCAGTCCTTCGCGACTCTCAAAGACACCTATGGAATCAGAGACAGCGCCAGGTCGATAGTTCGAGACATCGGCTTACTGGGAAAAGACATCATCTCAGCTATCGAAGCAGAGGCGAAGAGAACTCCCTCTAAGAAGTATTCAAAGCTGCTTAATGGTCTTCTCGGAATCACGAAGTCGGGAGGCGACTTCAAGAAGTACCTCGAGGAGACTGCGAAGCACGAGCAGGAGGTAAGACGTCGAGAATTGGTAGATATAGTGAATAAACTGAATATGTGCGCGGAGATCTACATCACACTTGGGATTACATTTCCAATCATCCTCATCGTCCTGCTATCTCTCATGGGTATCTTCGGAGGAAGCATAGGCGGAGGATTTAGCCCTGTTCAACTCATGGAACTAATGACTTACGCGATCTTTCCGGTAGCCGCGATCGGAATTATATTGTTAATAGACGGGATGACCCAGAATTGGTGAGCATACCACTTAATAGCGAAATCATATTCAACAAGAAGTTGAAATACGCACTAATGGGCGCTTCAGTAGTAGCTGCAATAGGCGTAGTATTATTCGGCTACAGTCTCTATCTAGCCAACACAATCAGTCTATACGATGCCCACATCTTCGTGGCAGCTGGGGTAATCGTTGGAATGATTGCACCGGCTTTCATTATGATTCTTCAGGATATTAGAAGGAATGAGATTGATAAGGCGTTACCTCGAGTCCTCGAGGAGATATCTGAAGGTCTAATGTCCGGCATGACACTAATAGAGGCCATTGAGGAGGCTTCCAGACGGGATTATGGATGGATCAGCAGAGAGCTTAAGATCCTCACTAGCCAGATGAGCTGGGGCGTTCCAATCGAGAAAGCATTCGACAACTTCGCGACTAGAATAGGCACAGATATGGCTCAGAAGACGACGTCTCTTCTACTCTCGTCAATCGAACTCGGAGGAGACCTCAGAACAACCTTCCTATCCACAGCCGATTTCCTGAGGCAGATGTTGGAGGCAAGAGATGACAGGAACGAGGAGATGCGGCCATATCTAACCATCATCTATGTGACCCTGATCGTCTTCCTGGCCATGATGATTATGCTTTATGGTAGCCTAAATCAGCTCCTCAGCATCCAGAGTCCAATCGTCAAAGTCCAGATGACGAAGGAGCAGCTGAAGATCTTACTATACGACTTAGCCATAATGGAAGCCGCATTCGGTGGACTCATCGCTGCAAAGCTTAGCTCTGGGAGTATCTGGCCTGGGCTTAAGCACAGCATCATCATGTTAGCGATGAACACCATTATATTCCTACTATTCATCTCGTAGCAACTTTTTTTAATACAGTCATAAGGCAATTGGTCCTCATTCACAATGATTTGGTTGAAATTTACTTCAAGTAAATGTATGCATCAAGTTCAAAAAATAAGAGGCATAACGTCAACTACGGAGCAAAAATAGACGATTGGAAGCCTGCTCGCGCACGCGTTATTAGATTGAACTAATCTTTCTAATGTCCTCTGCCAGAATGGATGGATTTCGAACTCGACTCATCCTAATTTCTCTTCCACCCTCACCCCAGATTCTTATGAATATCTCGCCAGAGCCTAAGATTTTTCCGATGATAGACTGCATCACCACGATATCTGGGGAACTTGAGGGAGACACCGTAAACGACCTTTTCTTAAAGATTCCTGTCGTCATTTCAAGACCATTCCTCCGCAGCACATATTGACTCGATGATCTAACGAGAATAAGATGGAATGCGTTGATTAGCCATATGGACAGGAGACCTAAACCTGTCAACGTAATGAATTGTTCGCCCAATATTGAGATATACGTGACTCCAAAAATTAATTCAACAAAAAGACTTATGATGAAGACGATAAAAGCCATTATTGTCTCCTCTAGGAGACTCGGAATTATCCACGGTCGACTCGTCCAAATTACCTCATCGTCGTTACCGTTCCCCTTAACAAGCATCATTACTTCAGTTTTTATATCCCCTTATAAATCAAGTATAAATCTTAGAAAACATCAATCGAGTTTACGATCAGTTCCCCAGAAAGCCCACGGTTTTAACCGTGGGATGAATGGGGAGTGAAAGTGGTGAAACTGGCTATTATATATAAAGCTTCTACATTGACTCCTGTAGTCCCATCCCGAAACATTCGGTTAAGAAACAAGTAGAGGCGTGGAAGGGTCAATTGAATCTCTCATACAAGTACCGCATAGACCCATCAGCTTCGCAGGCTCGGATACTTGAGGAACAGCTGAACCTGTGCCGATTCACCTACAACACGCTTCTGAGACACTGCTACGACGAGAGGAGAGCCGGGAGAGGAACACCCACACACGAGTCCCTGACCTACCTACTGCCAGCAATGAAGGTTGAGACACCTGAGCTGGGAAGGGTGTTCAGCCAGGTCCTGCAGAACATCGCCAAAAGAGTGAGGCTGGGCTTCGAAGGCTACTGGGCCAGGCGGAGGGCTGGGCTGAAGGCGAACGTCCCGCACTTCAGGCGGGTGAGGGACTACAACAGCTTGACGTATCCTCAGTTCGGGTTCAAGCTGGACGAGTCAACCCTGAGGCTCTCAAGGATCGGTGAGTTAAGAATACGGCTGCATCGACCGGTTGAGGGAAAGATTAAGACTCTGACGATCAGTCGTAGTCCATCCGGGAAGTGGTACGCAGTCTTCGCATCTACGGTTGAGGCTAGGCCGATACCCGGTAGGGAGAAGGCGGTCGGCGTGGACCTCGGGTTAAACAGCCTTGTGGCCTTATCTGATGGGACTCTAATCGAGGCTCCGAGGAGCTATCGGGAGTCGGAGGCTAAGTTGAGGAAGCTGCATCGCCGCGTCAGCAGACGATGTATGGGTTCCAACAATAGGGGGAGGGCTAGGCTTCAGTTGGCGGCTCAGTATGAGAGGGTGTCTAACCAGAGGAGGGACTTCGCGTATAAGGCTGCGAGGAGCATCGTGAACAGGTATGAGAGGATAGTTGTTGAGGACCTGAAGATCGAATATATGAGGCGGAACAGGCATCTGTCGAAGAGTATCGGTGACGCTGGGTGGGGATTGTTGGGGGACGCCTTGACCTACATGGCGCATCTGTCAGAGGGTGTGATGGCGTCTGTTGATCCCCGGTACACCAGTCAGTTATGCTCGGGATGCGGTAAGCTGGTTCCTAAAGACATAGCTGAGAGGGTTCACAGATGCCCCCACAGTGGGCTTGTGTTGGATCGTGACGTGAACGCTGCTAGGGTCATACTCCGTAAGGGGATAGGCATGGTGCGTGCCGAATCTACGCCTGTTGGAGAGGTGGCCTCCACCCAGCTCAGCGATGTTGGGCGAGTCGCCTCGGTGAATCAGGAAGCCCACCTCTTTAGAGGTGGGTAGCTCACAAGTCCCATTGTTGAGATGATAGTAGATTTATACAATATGATTGTCGTCCATAAACGCTATTTTGAGCCCGATAGTTGATACTTACAATAAATTATATGCGCATTACAAACGAGTTGAAGTTAATGGTTGCTAGAAGAAGAGATAAGCTCGAGGTAATTGAGGACCTACTAAAAGCCGCGGATAAGCCCGATGGTGCGAACAAGACACACCTCGTCTACGAATCTAATCTAAACTTCAACCGACTTAATGTATTTCTTCCTTACCTTCTAAAGAACGGGCTGATCGAGAGCGAGTCTGAAAATAAATACATTACAACCATGAAGGGGAGAGAGTTCCTCAAACAACTGCATTCGATGCATAAAATGTTATAAGAATCGCTTGCAGTAATCGAGACACATCTCAACTTTCTCCTGTTTCAGTTACATGAACCATCGATTTAGACATAACGAGCACGCGAAAATGTCAATGTATGTTTAAAATGAAGTTTTTCTGAACTCACCTTGCCCATTTCACGCTTCGCCTTTATCGAGACTGATCATCCAAACGTAATCCTCTTAATGTGTTTCATCTCGCCTTCTCCATCGGCTTTTATCAGTGTGCTCTCCAGGGTCAGCAGACTTTACCCTCCATGTTTCCCTCTCCTCCTCATAGCCATACTCCCGGTAACCAGGTTTACCCAACCTCCCAAGACTCCATGCAAGCCGTTCCCAGAGATCTCCATTTATCACCTTCCCATGAAGATTCATTACGGATTCGAGATTTAGGTAACAGAAGTCCGAAGCCTTTTCGAGCTTCACCTTCCTCTCCTCTTGCATCTGGATTTCCTCCCGGTCCCAACGGGTTTCCTTCCACGAGTAGACGAGGCAGCCACTGGTGTCAATAATATACTGCTCTCTGGCTCCATCAAGACTCTGGTAAAGTAGGATTATGGGCTCTACATCAGATCCTAAATAGAGTCTCAGTGGCTCGAGTAGAGAAGGATCGCCGAGCAGATCCGCAAGTGCAGAGAGTACTTCACCTCCTAACCTTTCCTTCTCATTCTCCTCCCACCCCGAATCTTGTGGCCCAAATCTTCTCCTCCCCCTTACCCTCTGCAGAACACGTTTTATGGCTCCTTCATCATTCAATTCCCAAAACGCTCCGTATCGCTTACATCGTGAGTGTTGAGGTCTGCTGAACCACACTTCTTTTCCTCGAAATTCTTTCTTTCAGCGTAGCTCAACTTAGCCACCAACCAATTATGTGTTAAACGAATGATTAATACATAACCTCATTAGATATTCTAATGACTGATATACATGGTCGATTTCACACCGCTTCTGTCTAAGGAGAAATTGCTCGAACAGATTCGAGACGCCCAACGTGAGTTTGGAATATCATCATCAGAGATCGGTCGTGGTATCGGGCTAAGCCAATCGACGATGTCTAACCTCCTGAGCCCGAATTCAAGGAACCCAAGAGAACTGAGCTATACAGATGCATACGACATCATTCAGTTCATTAGCACTCGTGTGTCGCTGATACGACCGAGATTGAGTGTCAGTGACATTATGACGGACTCCAGTGGTCTCGAGTGGGCCGAAGACGATCAGACGCTGAATGAAGTATCCGAACTAATGTTCACTAAGGGCTATAGTCAAATGCCCGTGAGGGGAAAAAAAACTCTCCATTTCAAGGGTGTAGTAACCGATCTGTCGATACTGAGAAGGCTCATGAGAGGAGGCGAGGGCAATTCATCCATCGATGAGTTGGGTAAATTAAGACTCATAGAGGCCGGTGTAGTGGAGAATGTCCTAAAGTGTCCACTAGATACTTCGCTCAGGGAGGCGGCTAACATACTGCTGGGTTACCCAGCTGTTCTCATCACATCGAAGGAAGACCAAATTATAGGAATATTGACGCGTTCCGACTTACTAAAATTATTCAACAAACGCAGGATGAAATTACCCTAGGCTACGAGTCAGGTGAACTTCGAGCACGCGCGCCTTGAAGTGAAGCGATGTTGTCTAATTTGGCACATTAACGAAGTGGTTGAGTCTAATTGGGTGAATCGGTAACTGATCTCTCTACTCAAACACTTCACAAGAGATAGCGACGATAGCTAACCCGCGTCTGGACTGTTGATTCGTGTCACAGTCTGTGTTGCAAGGAGCATTATAATCGAGGCGATGATGAATCCCACTGAATAACCGTACAAGGTTATCAGTATGCCCCCAACTGCCGAGCCTAAGGCTCCGGCGATGGCTGTGGCTGAAATCAGTTGGCCCACCACACTGCTCTTCCTATCCTCTGGTGCTGACGAGATGGCGAAGCTACTCAATGGGAGCCATAACATAGCGTATAAGACGTTAATCACTGCTGAGATTATCATGGGAAAGATGAATACATAGGTTGGCGGGTTGAGGATGAACAGAGGAAGAGGTGCCCAACATAAAACAAGGATGGCCCTAGCAATTATGAGTTCCTTCAGGTGCTTAGAGCCATTTTTTGCTCGGGGAACTATCCAGATGAAGGATACTGCTGCGGCGATGCCGTTTACGACGTTGAGTGCTAAGATGATGCTGTCACTGAGGCCAAGTGCCTTCATTAGAGGAGTCATTCCGATTGAATAGATGCTTATACCCGTCCAGTGGATGAAGGCGGTAAGTAGAAGAAGCTGGATCGAGCTCAGTCTCCTCAGGCTCGTGGGTGGCCTGATTTTCCTGATGTTGAGGTGCTGAAGCAGGGGTCTCGGGGATAGTAAGCCCTCCACGTCGTGTAGGATCTTGCTAAAGGAGTGCCTCTCAAAGGTCATCTCAGGTTCCTTTCCTAGTCTCCATAGGGAGATCGTTGATGCTAGGCAAGCAGCCGCGGAGATGTAGAAGAGGCTCTGCGTTGGATAATAATTTGCAGCTAGTGTAAAGATGAGGAGGCCAGCTATGTTTCCTATGCTCATAATTGAATTAACTCTGGCGACCTCGTTTGACCAGTCCTTGCCCCCGCAACACTCAACTGTATACATCACAGCGATGGGGGCGACTCCACTACTGATTGCTATTATGAGTGTGTAGAGAGTGGTGATCTCTGGAATACCAATCACTAAGCTAAGGGCCGCGAAGAGGGGGACTAAGATTAGAGCGAAGAATAGGAGGTAGACCTTCCTCCGGGATGACATGTCTGACAGTCGTCCCCATATCATTGAGAAGACGAAACTGGCTACTGAACCAGATGCACTTATCGCGCCTATCTGTGCTACACTCGCGCCCAAGGATAGCGCGACTAGGGTCACAAGTAAACCAGGGTTCCCAATAGCCATGTAGAGAGGGATCATAGAGAGGTGCCAACGCGTCTCCCTCTCCTTAACATGAGTCATATCCCTGCGATTCCCTCTCATCGCCCCCACTGTTGAGGACTAGAGATATGGTAACCATCAAGAATAATAGCTAAACCATTTCAAAGAGGACGAGCGCCTCTTGTACAATGTATTTCCTTGTGCATATTGTGCTAGAATGTTATGCTATTCTAAATGAATAGATCCTTATCCCTTGGCCAGATCAAGTCCGTCGCTTTTGATGTCTCATCAGCGTTAACCGAGTAACCGCGAATAATTGCTAGTGGTGTACCCTCAGCTACCTGTCCAATTACAAGCTCAGCAGCTCCGGCTAATTCATCCGCGATGGCGATCCTTTTCACCTTCAACTCGTAGCCGAAGAGGTCCTTCTCCCCCCTCCTGTCGAATATGACTGGAAGCCCTGACGCCCCAATGGCAACATTCACCTCGCCGTCCCTGTGGGCCCTCCCATGTGTATCCGAGATGATCACTGAGACACTATTGCCGGTAAGTTCCTCAATTCTTCGGCGAATTCTCTTTGCGGATGCATCAGGGTCCATCGGGAGAAGTGCAATCTTGTCCTGGCCTTCTACGTTTGATTTGTCGACACCGGCATTAGCGCAGATAAACCCATGTTTTGTCTCGGTGATGAGTACCCCCGGGGCCATCCTCCTGATGGCTCTGGACTCCCTCAGGACCTCTTCGACGACTCTTGGGTCCTTACCCGTGTACTCCGCGAAGTTATTTGCTGGTTGGGATGGGGTGATGACCGTGAGGTCGATGAGTCTGTTCTCTGCTTTAGAGACTATCTTATGGGTTATTACAATAATATCCTTCTTCTCGATGGATTGATCCATGTTCTTGACTGCCTCTACGATGAGTTTTGCTAGGTCGTCTCCGGGTTGTATAAGTGGCATACCTTTGATTGGGATGATGTTGATGGTCATGCTCTCATTTCTCGATCGCGTTTACATGTAAAAGGAATTGCGCCGAATAACCTATAATATGTGTGAGCGCATTATTCCTTCACCATAAAATTCAATTAGTCTGTGTTTTCCCGCCTTTTCCCCTCTCCCTGATGAATAGGGCAGCTAAGATGATGACGACGAGGATCCCGTAGACCCACCAGATCGATGGATTCGTTGAGATAAGGTCTAGACCGGTTATGGCGATCACTCCTAGTATGATAAGGATTCGGAGGTTGCGGCTTAGTGTTGTATCCATGAGCATAGAAGATGCGTGATGGTGTTTTTAGACCTTCCCAAGTGGAGTCTCTTTAGCCTCGGTTCCTTTATAATTCAATTCTAGAATAGGTTTGCACACTAATATTGTTTTTTTAAATTGGACTTTGGATCCTCTGTGCGAGTCCGGGAGGTGGATTACCCCCGTTAATCAATTGGAAAGAGGCTGGGCCCTCGTATCTTTTTATGTATTTCTCATTGCGAATGGGTTTTATCTTATAAATCAGAAGTTTCTCCGCGCCTTCTACATGAGGTAACTCCTCTCTACTGGCCACACCAGCATATAGAGAGCAGTGTTTGAAGACATCGTCTTGTAGCTTGTACCAGGCTGGTCTCTCCTCAGACACAACCTTGAGTTTCCTCAGCCCTTCCCAGTACGTAGGCAATCTCCCCTCCTTCGCCTCGCGGAAAATTCCCTTGCCATGCAGTGCCTTGCCTACGAAAATTATTCTCGAGTCACTAGCCGTTGCATATAATCCCTTTTTACCCCTGATCTCCTTAGGGGTAGTCTGATTCAGGGAGTACGGGCCTGACCAGTTCAGGGTAATGGTATCCATTCTCTAGCCTAAGATGTAAACTGGTGAATTTTGTTTTAAGATTTACTATATCATAGAGGTACGATGTTGCTGGGCTTTTTATATACCGTAAATAATTCACTGTGTGATGAATGATCTTGAGTGAGGAGTCCAGGCCGCCAATGGAGTTCGATGTTACTGACCTGAGGACTGGTAAACCTATCCGCTTCAAGATTAATCTTGGAAAGGTTTCCCTCCCACATCATGTGAATCTCGTAATTCCCCCGTTCAAATATAGCGTAGAATTCGCGGAGAGCGCCATAGATGGCGACAAGTCGTACGGTGGTATGAACTATTACGCCGCTAAGGAACTGAAGATGGCGTTCAACCACACACCTGACGTCGTAATCGTCGCCAAACAGACCACTGGAGACCCCTCGAATCGGGAAAATAAGCTCGAGTGCACGATCGCCCACGAGATCATTGAAGCGGAACTCATGAAAACTGGACTACCCTACCACATCGCCCACATGTATGCCATGGAGTATGAGAAAGGAGTCTACAAAGACTAGGTTTGAATTCAGTATTAAAAATAATAAAGTCAGGTTTTAATTGAGATAAAGATTATATAGGTTGTCAAGATCAATAAGACATGACAGACAATCGAGTAGAACCAATTATCATAAAAGATGGTCTTATAGGTATCGATTCTTTTGTAGCACAAAAACCTCACTAGCTACTAGGAACGCTTACGACACAGCTCTTCGTTACTTCTTTACTACTATTAATCCCACTCTTTTACCAGACGGTGCGCGCGCGTTGTTTTCCCTCATTAATTTTAAGCTAAAAGTAAGTACAACTACATCTTTCCATTCTAATCCTATATTAAATATTAAAGATAGTGGAAAAGGCAACTTAGAAATTATAATGATTGATTTCATGTTCCTTAGTATATTTGAATAATTTGGGATAATTTTTGATCAAAGGATTAATAAAAATTTTATCGTATTTTAGACTATAAAATGGGGAATTTGGTAAGCACTTGTATACAATTATGGGTTCTCTCAAAACTAATGCCTATTGTTTTCAAACCCTAACCATATTTATTAAATTTGAGGAATTCTTGGGGTTCAAGTCTTACGCTCACCCCTCAGATACTTGGCGAAGAGGAGCGCACGTGCGCGCTTTTTACGTACCTTGCCAAATAAAATATATGCTAAACTCATCTTACTTGTTACTCTTCCTTGAGTCTTTTCTTCATACGTTTTTCTTTCATTTCTTTTTTTGTGTGTGGTTTTGGTTTAGCATCTCTATCTAACGTTCTTCTCTCTTTCTTTGTAATAGTTTTCCTCTCAGCTATGCTTTCAGGTGTTATCTCTTTAGCTTCTCCTTTTTCACCCATTTGTATTAATCACCTCACTATTCTTTTCTCTAGCCAATCTAGCCCTTGTGTCAAAGTGTAATTCCACTATTGACCTATGTACCTTCTGTCCGGGTGGTGTCCAAGGTGCAAAAATAGTGAATGTAGCCATTTTTTGAAAGACCTTCAAATCGACCTAAGACGGTTGAGCCTTCGTACTTGATTAATATCTTATCGTTATACTTTAGCTTTTTAGCAGTTTCAAGTTCCATTTTATATCAACCACTGTCCATCTACTAGTCCTTCATTTGCTTCCTCAATATGAAATAAATTGTCATACAGTATGCTTGCGCGCTCAACGATGTACCTTACTAGGAAATTTACAAGTTACGACTCATTCTACTAAAGTGCTTTACTCCGTGGAGCTAAGGTTCATTGGGCAATTATATCTTCGCTACTTGGCGCGCGCACGCATCTGGCGAAGAGAACGTTTCTTCTCCTTCATCGGTCTGATGATCGGCAACATTCCTTCTCGGGAACGCCTTTAAAGACCAAGAACAAGCCTGATCTGAACCAAAAATGAGCAACGAAGACGACACCTACTCCACGATGTTCACAGCACTCAAACACCCAATAAGGAGAAAGATACTACGAATCCTCGACCAGACGCCGACAACGTATACAGACATACAACTGCAGCTAGGAATCGACAACGGGCTACTCAACTACCACCTCGACAACATGAAGGACCTCATCACCAAGGGCGAGGATGGAAAGTACAGCCTCTCCGAGTTCGGCAGAGCTGCAGTCAACGTGACGGAGAAAGTAGAAGCACCGACAAGGAGCAGAGGAGGAGGGCTGAGCGCCAACCAGCAGATTGGAGTCTTCTTGATCCTAAGCATCGCAATCGCGTCGCTATCAGGATTAGGCATCCTCCTCTACAGCGACAACGTCAGCCAAAACAGGGTCCTCACCGATAGGACCACTCAACTAAACGCGGCGTCTCAGCAACTCAGAGCCCTGATTCCCCTCGGCGAACTCGCAAACGTCTCCGAGCCTGCGACGCCGGCGACAGCGGGTACGCAGATAGTGAGGGGATTCCCGATGTCGTACTCCTACCTAGAGGAGGGAGGCATAAGCACTGCGGGTAACAGTTCCACCCATAGCGGCTTATACAACCCGATAGATGGCACCCTCAGATTAGGGGTCACCGGCACTGTAAACTACGCATCCTCCGCGATAGTCTTCTACAACCCAACAGACGGAGCCATCGCCCACGTGGAGCTGGCTGTGAACCCCGTGAATGTGAAGCTGCTTGAGCTCACCATCCAGAGCGGCGACGCATGGAGGAACGAAAGCTGTGTCAGGGTCGGGACTAGGGGCGGGTGGTTCAACGTTTCTGACCCCAGCGACCCGGTGCTCAAGGAGCCTGTTTGGATGTCCCCAATTCTGTGGGACATGAAGACGAGTGGAAACGGCGTCTACGAGTCGCCTGCGCTCCCTCGGGGTTGGTACACCTTCAGCCTGTTGGGGCCAGTGACGGTACTCGACCCGAATAGCTTGAAGTTCACCATAATCGATCGTAACCCCTCCTTCGCCGATGCCCCAATCTTCACCGTGAATAACTCGACTTCTGATCTGCATAGTTTCACGGTTCTCGCTGACTTCACCCTTAGGATTGGTGGGAAGGCAACGTTCTTCGCCGAGTCAACTGATCACTTATGAGAGGCTATCATTTGTTGACTCAGCTCACTAACGATCTTGGAAAGGACAAAGCGATATTTTGTCGCGCGGGCGATCGTTCAAGCAATTCGTATGCTGTTCTAAACAGTAGCGTTAAGTCACCGATACTAAGGACTAATGCACGCGCGAATCATGAAACTATATATTATGACTATTCTGTATACGATGGATATAATTTGTATAAATTCAGTTAAAAGAAATGCGCGCGCGCAACCGTAGCTGACAAACCTGCAATCTACGAGTACAGAAGTCGATAGTCTTCGTTTTAGTATATTTAAACTGGTTTCAGACTGTTTGCCATCCTCATCAGATCGGAGGAGGAGAAACTCGTCGGCGCCCTGAGATAATACAGGACATCACCATACCGCACAATCACAACCTTCGCCCCGTTATAGCCATACAGATCAGGATAACTACCATAGTACCAGCCAATCACACCAACGTATCCCGGATTCCCGTTGATCACAGTATAGTTACCCTCACCAATCTTCACGCCGGGGCTGGGAACCATCCAAGGCGAGTTCCAAATCATCTGAACCCCCAGCAGAACCTCGGCTGATCCCGGGTCGTCTCGTCCACTGAAACTGTAGAGGGTCGTCACCATGGTTATGATGCCCTTCTGGGTGCTCACGGCGCCCTCTTTCAACACGTAGACGGCTGTCTGCTTCATACCGTTGGGCAACCACGTTGGCTGTAGTAGTGGTGCTCCCCGATCCATACTCCACTGCGCTGCCGTAGATGTGAGGTTGGCTTTGAGACCGTACGTTTCTTCAAGGGGTATCTGTGGTATATGTTCGGGAAAGCCTCCGCTGGGGGAGTTATTCGAGGTGCTTATGTGTGTACTATTTGAAATCAGTGAGGTCGCCGTTTTTAGCTCATTGTTCAGCGCCTGATTACTTGAATAGAGGGACCAAGTGCTGAATGAGAGGGCGATGATTATCGCGACGCTCAGTACCTTGACTAAAAGGTCCCGACGTGAGTTAGATGGAACATCGTTGGTGATGGGTTCCTCCACCCTCTTGAGGAGCTGGACCCCGGCTCTACCGAACTCGTTGAGTGTGTATCTGCCGTCCTCCCGCTTCGTCAGTAGCTCCCTGACGCTTTCTAGGTGGTAGTTTAGGAGCCCGTTTTCTATTGATAGCTCGTTGAGTAGATCGGTGTAGGTGGCTGGGGAGGCTTGGAGGCGTCTGAGGATTCTTCTGCGTAGTGGGTGTTTGAGGGCGGTGAATATTGTTGAATAGGTATCGTCCTCGCCGCTCATGGCTTGTGGTTCATGTCGAGTGTTTATGAGGCTTCTCGAAAAGGTTCCTTGTCTAGGGAGAAGCGTGGGTTAGAAAAGAATCGTTTTCCAAGTCGTATTTGTATGGTGCACAGGTGTTTTGAATAGCTCTATGTCACCTTTGATCCTGGCATGATTAGTATATCAGTATCCAATCCGGCAAAAATATTGGTTGGTTTAGGTAAATAGGTCATAACTACCGATAGTATCGGTATTGAAGGGTTGTTGGGTCATTATACGCACACAACTTGTGACGAAATCATTAGCTTTGCTTTCATTCGCAATGGTTTAAAAATCTAAGATCAAAATGTGATGAAAATTAAACTTAAGTTCTGGGGGAGTCCGCCTAAGAGTTTTGGAGTTCAGTTAAAAGTATCTCCAAAGTGTTCGAGTGCAGATACCGCCAGAGGTGTCTACAGGAGACTAAACGTTCCATTCGTTAAAAGAGTCATATCCCCTAGCATAATGACGCGCGCGAGCCCCCTCATTAAATCAATTAAAAATCCCATTAAAAATAATTTACTTGGAGCCTAGTTTTTTAGCGAGTTCCACGGTTATCGAGGCCACATCCTCAGCGGATTCGCCCACAATTGAAACCATGGCCTCCTTGCCCCAGTCTCCGACATGATAGATCGCGTCAGGCACCCTACCTATTCTCCGAACTGCTTGCTCCGCACCCCAGAAAGTTGTGCCACCCTCACGGCTCTTCACCTCCGGTGGCTCCTCTCTTCTATCATAGTAAGATACCGTGAGATCCATCTCCTCGAGGGCCTTGATGATGTCCTCTCCATACCTTAGGTTGATTGCCGCCCTCTTAAAGTCATCAAATGACTTTACTGCCAATATTGTCCGCGCAACGTGGCTTGAAGCACCGAAGCGTGGACAGCCTGTGGCTTTTACTCCATCTCTCATCTTGACTATCCGTCCCTCGATCGCAGCAACGTCCTTGATTCCTGCTGAGTAGGAAAGAGCCATCCCGATGTTCATCTGAACCTCGGCGACGAGGTCCCTCACCTCCGGGCAGCTCTCCAGCATCTTGACCGCGCCTTGGATGTTTTCGAGCACCATGTATCTCTCGGCGTCGTTGAAGAGTTTAGCCGCTGGGTTAAGTGGTCCACTCCCTTTTCCAATTCTTAGCCCGTATTTGATCGATGTGTTGACGAAGTCCTTAGCTTCCGAGGCTGATTCTGTTACCGTCAAACCCTTCGCGAGACCCGCCGCGATGGCGGAGGCGAAGCTGCACCCAGTCCCATGCGTGTCCTTTGTATCATATCGTTCACCAACGAGGAGGGTGAACTCCCCGTCGTGGAGCAGGATGTCAACCGCCTTATCGGTCTCGAATATGTGGCCACCCTTCACTAGCACCGATTTCGGGCCCATGGAGGAGATTTTTTCAGCAGCCCTCTTTCCCTCCTCGATGTTCCTGACCCTTACACCGGAGATGGCCTCGGCCTCCACCGCGTTAGGAGTTACAACCGTTGCCAGTGGGAAGATCCTCTTGATGAGCGTTTCCTTAGCCTCGGGTAATAGTAGCAGGGTGCTACTCTTCGAGATCATAACGGGATCAACCACTATGGGACATCTAATTGTCTCCAGCTCATCGGCGACTGCCCCAATTATCTCGGATGTGTGAAGCATACCCGTCTTAACCGCGTCCACGCCGATGTCGTCAACAACCGCCCTGATCTGAGCCTTGATTATATCGATCGGTATGTCATAGACCGACCTGACCTCAACCGTGTTCTGAGCGGTCACAGAGGTGATCGCTGACATTCCATGAACCCCAAGAGCCATCATGGTCTTGAGGTCTTCCTGTATTCCAGCGCCGCCACTCGAGTCTGATCCCGCGATCGTCAAGCATCTGTACACCCTTCTCATAGCTTCACACCTCTTTGTATCGGGTCTAACGTTGCTCCTTAAATCCTTGGCTGGTTGGATGCGCATTTTTCTACTAGTCATAATCGAATCACTCCATCCATCTTCTCCCCAAGAATCAGAACTAGTTCCCTCTCACGTTTTGATAGGCCTGTTCCGAGGTCGTTTTTCAGCCTCTCGCCGAGGTACGCGTTCACAACAGATGTTTGAGCCCTGGAGATTACGGCGTATAGTGTGTCTAGTTTCCCTCTCTGCAGATACATGGAGGCGTCATTGATGAAAAGTATATCTGAGGGTGATTTGATGAACGCTTCAAGTACTTTTTCTATTTTGGCCTTGTTCGATTCAGCTATTGATACGAGTTCCCCCGGTGTCTTCGCAGTTAGACGTGGTGCCCTTAAATTCGAAGGATTCAACTCCCGAATTCTATTAACAGGGTATTCCAGGAGTTTGCCGCCGATCGATTCGTTTGATGTCGAGACCCTTTCTGGAGCCATGTCTATCAGGGTGATATCATCATCCCCTTCGAGTGCTTCGTTCAGGAGCTTCCTCGTGAGCGTGGTCTTTCCCGACCCTACCTCTCCCGTGATTAGGATGCGCCTCCCGTAGACATCGCTAAATGATGTGTTTATCAAGGCCCGATCTTCTCAGCAGCTTGATAATCATTAAGCCCAAGATTGATCCAGGTATGCAACTGGCGGCGAAGGCCAACCAGAAGAAGTAGAGGGTTGCTGACCCCCCCATTAGCGGTGACACCACTAACGCGCTTAGGGTTGCTCCTATAACGACTGTCCCAAGCGGCTCCGTCAATGCGGCGTAGTCCGTCTTCTTTATATATCTATAGACAAGCCCGACGACTAATCCACCAAATATGCTGCCTGGGTACGCGTAGATGGTGCCAACACCGAGGCCTACTCGGATCGTCGCTGTCATGAATGCCATAATCACGGCGTACCATGGACCGAGAAGTATGCCAGCTATCGCGTTGATCATATGCTGCGAGGGTGCGACCTTCGTCACACCTATTGGGATACTCAGCGATCCCAACACAACGCTAAGAGCTGTGAGAACCGCTGCTAGTGCCAGCTTCCTGGTCGTTGTTCGTACTAGCCCAACATTTGTATCGGGCTCTTTCACATAGGTCATCAAAAAATTGACAAGTTCTGATTTCTTGCTAATCGAATCTGATCTGTTTTCCATTTCTTTTTCCTCCGCCGGTATTACCCGGATCAGGTTCCAAGGGTCGACGTTTATCGTCCTCTCAGCCGGGATGATTCCCAGCTCCCCTTCCAACACTATACCCTCACTTGGCATCAGATAAGAATTACTAACTCGTGAATAAGTGGGATAAGTCTATGGCCCCAAACCCAAACCCAAACAAGCCTCCCAAGAAGCACCGATACACTCACTCAACGAAGCCCTTGATGCGCCGAACCATACCAGGAGAGCCCAGCCTGACAGCCGAAAAGGCCACAGCAAGCATCGAGATCAGGCTCAGAGAAACATGAATCCCCACCTGAGCCAGACCCCTGACCCTGAGACCATCCAGAAGCAACCACTCTTTAGCACGACCAAAGAGACGCTCTTTGCTCCATCGCTTCCGGAACAACTCAACAATCCTCCTAGCACCCTTAGCAACGAACGTACCCGACCATGAACGCGTCCCTCAGCGCGCGCGTCAATCAGCTAGTTGTTAATTCTCCAAATGAGATGGTTGGCATAACGTTGCTTGGGAGGAATTCCTTCATTCTCGCCCAACGAACTCTATTATTGCCAGCTTCAGTGTTGGAGATATCGACGAACATGCGGTAGTTGACCATAGAGGTAACGCTGCTGCCGCCTGGGCTGCAGGAACCCCTAGGATCCTGGAAATATTCGCTTTCAATCACTCCAGGCGACCGACCATATACAAACGGGTACGCTTGCTTGAGCGAGACAGCAACGTAGTTTCAGCTCGACCCAGCTAAGTTGTATCCCCAGTACGCGCGCGCTTTGACTGGCTCGTTAAAGCGGGCGATCAACCATGGTGGCTGAGTCGATCCAAGCCCTGCAGGACAGGCGTACGCGAAAAACGTTAAATGAAGGCGTAAACTCAGCGACCTACATGGGAAAAAGGCTCATAATAGATCTAAAAGATGCTAAAACAGGTGTCTTACACGGTGGACAAGGCATCTTCAGGATCCTAATCGACAAAAAGACCACGGGCGCGAACAATTTTTCTATGCTGGTCAACACCTCGAAGGCTGGAGCAAGGGGCTCAGAGCACAGGCACGATGTTGAGCATGGCTTCTACATTCTTTCTGGGACTGGAACGATCTATCTTGACGGTGAGCCGAAGAAGATCTCTCCGAGGGAGGCGGTCTTCGTGCCGGCGGGTGCGTTGCACAGGATCGATGTGGATTTGGGGGCGGACCTGGATTACGTGGTTATCTATGCTCCTCCTGGGCCGGAGGAGGAGCTTGATCAAAGAGGAGAACACGCCTTTGAAGTATATTAATCCCTTATTTTTACGCGCGCGCGATCCTAGTGATAGTTAATGTCTGAGAAAAGTATACTATGTCTCTGGCATTGCGAGTATGAACCCTGCCTCCATACCTTTGAAAATGATAAATGAAGATAGAAAAACTACGGTGGTAAACAAATAATCATCAAATTACCCTCGCTCGCATCAAGGTATAAATTCAAAAAGGTATTAGCTTAATCCATGGCAGAGCACATAGCAGAAAAAATCAAGACGGCTGACTGGAAAGCCGAAAAACATGTTCCAGTAATTGAATGTAAAGAGAAGATCCAAAAAGACGAGCTGTTAAACGTTAAATTATCAGTGGGTAAGGAAATCAGTCACCCAAATACAACTGAACATCACATCAGGTGGATAAGGGCCTACTTTGTTCCGGAGGGTGGCACGTCCGCATACGATCTCGGATCATTTGAGTTCAACGCCCATGGGGAAAGTGGCGCCGGTCCGAATAAGGGGCCTGTTTACACTCATCATGAGGTGAGTTTCTCCTTTAGGACGGGTCAATCAGGCACGATAAATGCCGTGTCATACTGTAACATCCATGGGTTGTGGGAGTCGTCTAAAATAATCCAAGTAGAGTAGTAAAAACGAGATTTGTACACTAAATAGTCACACGCATCTAACAGGGTTGTGGGATCATGAGAATAATAGCTGGGATGGGCGAGTTCTTCAGACAGTCAAGGGTTGTCTTTATGACAACATTATCCGAGACGGGTGAGGAACATAGCAGAGCCATGACAAACTTCAACGAAGATCCATACTCGATGATGTGGTTTCCGACATATACCAATACAAGGAAGGTGGATGACATCAGAAATAATCCAAAGGTGCTCATCCTTTTTCCAGCTCAGGAAGAGGGGGAGTATTACGAGATTGAAGGCATGGGAGAGTTAGCGGATGAGGTAGAGGTAAATGAGAAATGGAGATGGTGGTACCTCTACTGGCGTCCTGAGATGGAAGACAAGTTCTGGTTCCCTAGTGATGGGATTCACCCTGAGAGGTCTTTGATTCATGTCTCACCGATTGAGGTGAAGTTGATTAAAGGGGTCAAATTCGAGAGATTAGTAGCTGAATTACCTCATGAATATCGCTATTACCTTAAAATAATAAGGTAAAATACCGTTCACGTGCGCATAGCCACAATTGGACTTGTACTCCAAACCGTAATTGTGATGAGTGCAGCCAGCCGCGCGTGCGACGTTCCTTAATAGTATTCGGATCGGAGGCTGACGTCGTCTTCAACTCAATAGAAGCCTTTGAGGCAGTCGTCGAGCGTTACCAAGCTTTGGAATAAACGAGTTCATATTCTACTATCCTAAGAAGGAGGAGCAATCCCGGTTTTCGAACGCGCGCGGCTGCACACGCGCATACATCATCGCGGACATGCTGTACAGAAGGATAAATAAGGATCGATTTACTTACTTTTTTTGACTCTGTATGCCATGTAAGTGTAAAGAGTGTGGCGAAGTCTTCCCCAGTGCCAAGCAGAGAGATGCCCATGTAGCTAAAGCACACTCGGAGAAGAAGAAGCCACAGTAGACGTGAACAGTCGCCAAACCTTCATAAAGCGAATGGACACATACCCATTTTCTGTCATCTTTCACTTTATCTTCTTAATAACTATTCGAATTGCACCGCCTTCATCATTGGTGCTGCTAACAATTTCCTGCCCAAGACGCTTAACGAGGCTGTGGATGTCTGAATCCGCAGCGGGATCATCAGCGACAACCTCCAACGTCTCCCCTACCCCCATCTCATCCAACTCCAATCTCGTCCTAAAGACCGGCTCAGGGCAGTACAAACCCAAACAATCAAGCCTTCTATCGACGCGAGAAGCCAATAAATCTCCCCCAAAACATGTTGAGCTGGTAGATTTTAGAACCACATGGTAGCATTAGCATCCAATGCCAAGTCGTTAAGCGTAGCCGCACCCACGATTTTTACTCCCGGAATCAGGGTCACCTTGTCCCATCCTAGCATCTGCTTGGAGGCTTCGCAGACGTCGATTTCGATCCCCATCTGAATAGTCTTCTGGATCATCTCCGCGACGCTGGGAAAGGCTCCCAGCTTTATCTTTTCAGCCGCCCCAGGGAGCAGTATCTTTAGGCCTTGGCCCAGGAAGTAGACTTTAGGGTTCAGACCCATTGCTTTGGCTGTCTGAGCCAATACTAGGGGGGAGTACTGTCTCTCGGGTTGGTCGCTTGTCTGAACATACAAGACGAATTTCTCATCTTTCAAAATACATTCACCAGTTACGTTTTACCCGTTATTGCTTCTTATTTCGTTCGAAATAAACATAATGCGAATGCGATAACTCGACAATGGTTTAAGTTTGTGAACGAATCATCGAATTTTTCATGATCTTCCTACATTCAACGCTGAGAGCCCATCTGTCCCTTCCCCCACGAACCAGCATACCCGACTTCACCAATTTCCTACGAATACTATCGTTGAAGACCTCACATGGTGACACTCCCCGCTCTATCCTCCTGAGATCCGAGGCGAAGCATATTATGAGGTTCCGGTCGCTCCTCCGCTCGTTATCATCGACCTCCTCCTCATTCAGGGACGGTGAAGGCCTCTGTATTTGCGTGTAGTAGTGGGTCAATCTACAACCATCCTCGTCTACATTAAAGTGATGCAGCGCAACATATGGATATGAGCCTGTGTGTACACCTACACGCGCGCATCCTAGCGTGTAATAATCTTATCCTCACTCCCACCTGATGCTAATGCGAGCGCGTAAGATAATTGCACATATAATATCTGGGATTCCGCGAAAACTATCGGTGAATAAGTTTGGTTCTACAAAAGAAGAATTTCCAGAAACCTGATGAGACTCAGACGCCTCAAGTTCAAGGGTAGACATCATCCGAATGGGTGACATGGCTGTTCTGAAACAAACGTATCAACCTGGGTGGCAATGGTCAAAACACCAGAAATCCATCGCGGGAACAAAATCCTGTCAAGTGCACCATTTCGGACTATTGCAATCAGGTAAGTTACATATGAAAGCTGACGATGGCCAAGAAATCGAACTTGGCCCAGGAGATGTAGTCGACATCCCGCCAGGACACGATGGCTGGGTAGTAGGAAACGAGCCCGCAACTTTCTATTGGTTCCAAAGTAAAACAAACCCGAAGTGAATTACTCGCCGGGTAAGAGGCGGGTATCTTTTTCAGGAATTTTCGCCTGCGTTTTTATGCGCCAATATCACCGCCCCATAGGATGAGGCTCAGGGTGAGAATGAGGACCCAGCCAGGGATCCAACTTCGTCTTTATGTACACCCAGCCATCACCGTAGTCTAGCTGGGGTAGATGCATATTCTCGGAGTGACTTCTCAACCGAAAGCACCTATCAATCAGGTGATGAATCACGCGGACATCGTCCTCGTTGTACTCGAAGAACCGGGACTCCAGCGGGGAGCCGTATTCAACGTGCCTCTGATACGCCTGTGCTACCTGTAGACCATCAAGGTCAGACTGCTTAAATCCATAGTTGAGGTACTTACCCAACTCCTTCAACGCGTAGCTGCTTTGTGGGAAGATGAAGCTCCTCCTCAGGAGAGTGCAGAGGTCAACATGGAGATACTCCTCAAGAGGATATGAGTCTAGCTCAAGCCGCTTCAAAGCCTTTAGGGTCACCCTGTAGTCGAAGCAGGTCCCCGAGTAACTCACCAGCGTATATCCTCTATGTATCACTAGGAAGCTCAGGAACTTCTCGAGGATGTCTTTCTCCTCCTCCCAACTCTCCGCGTAGAACTGGGTGAATCTACCATCGACTAGCAGTCCAATCAGCCAGACTCTGCTGCACCTGTCATCGGTCTCGATGTCTATGTAGATAAGGCGGTCGCCTGGAAACTCGATCGACTCCGTCTGAAGAATCTTCCCGCTTACATAGGAGAGGGCTCGAAGTCGAATCTTGCGGAGCAGGGAAGCGGGTATTCCGAGTGGCTCCTCGAACTCTTCGATGTCAGTTATCTTGGCGATGTCGCCTATTGTTTCGAGGCCAATTCCTCTCAGAACCTCAGAGTACCGTTTACCTATTCCATAGATGCTCTCAATAGGGAAACTCGCTGCTACACGGCTGCCTGTCCACCCAACCTCCGAGGCGTCATCGGGGCGACTCTGTGTTTCGATTGTCTCCTGCGAGGCTGATGCGTTCAAGGCATATTCGCTGGTGCCATTTTGGGCTGATAAGCAGTTGGAACGTTGCTGTGGGTTGGAGATCGGTGAAGGTGCCTTCTCACAACAGCCTTTTGCATGCATAAGAAGGAGGGATGCCTACTTGGTACCCTTCATCCTCTTCTCGACGCCGAGGATGGCGGCGATCTGCCCCTCATGATGGATTATCTCGCTCACCATAATCATCAAATAGTACTCGAGTGGCTTCTTGCCCTCCCATGCCTCTATCTCAGCGTCGAGCTTGTCATTAGTTAATTTGTTGAGGCCAGCGTTGAGCTTCCTGTGTCCCTTTTCTATGTCGGCCATGATTTTTTCCATTTTATACTTCGGGTTGCCAACGTAGTCCTTTGGCCAGTCTTTTGGTTGCGGTTCGCCTAATAATTTGGGTATATCGATGTTTAGCTCCTCACTCAGATGTGTGAGTATCCACCTGATTGTATTTGCTTGGGTGCAGCTCTTCCAGTCGAGCTGCTCGGGCTTGAGGGTCTTCGTCGCACTCCCTAATCTGTCGAATCCAATCTGTGCGAAGTCCTTTATCATCTTCGTCTTGACGGTCATCTTACTACCGGAATCTGAGTGTAACCTATGATTTATTTAACAATACTGCGCGCGCTAAGACTAGTGTGCGATTGGCCAAATTAGAATGCCTCCTTGTAGATCATCAATTTTGTTTTGAAATACTGAAATCGACTTTCATTCATATCATTCCACTAAAAAAAGACCTGAGAATATTTCTTTATAAACCTATGATTTTTATAATTTTTCCCAAAAAATTAACTAGTTTTATTAAATATTATATTTGATACAATTAAATTTACTTCTATGCTAGGATGCGGGCGCGTGTTTAGGCTTTGGGGATTACTGTTTTATCCTCTTCGAAAGATTTCGAGCGATCTTCACAGCTTCCTGAGCCACCTCTATCGGGTTTATTCCGAAGAGAAAGACCATGGGCTCCTTCCCAATGCCACCGAGATCGTAGATCACATTCAGTGGTTCCTTCACATCTGAATACGCTCGTCTTATCCCCCAAGGTATCGTTTTACCCTCCATTACCCTAACTTCTTGTGGTTCGTCTCTTCTGTCGAAGTGAGAGATCACGAGTCCAAGTTCTTCGCATACCCTGATGACTTCGGCGTCGTACTTGAGGCTCAATGATGATCTTAGAGCAGGCTGAAGGGACATCATGGTTAGCGTGGCCCTAGCCACGTGTGATGACCCACCGAACTCTGGTGGTCTTGATGATCGTGGGTACCCTCCTATTGGGTGTATCCTGCCCGGAATCCCCACGATGTCGTTTATAGTATCTGCCTCTGGTTTGCCATATGTTATGTTCATACCTATCTCGGGTATGAGGGAGGCAAGCTCTTTGCATCCCTCTATCAAGCTGAGGGATTGCCTCACCATGTCAATTATCTCCGCGTCCTCACGGGATCTCTGCTTGAATGTAGAGTAGTCCTCCACGCATACTGCGCAATTTATTGGTAGCTCCTCATATCCATCTCTATGGATTGCGCATATCGGTCCAAAGCTCCTAAGCTCCAAACATAAACCGCAGACTCTGCGTATGGCCTCTGTCTCAGTTAGCCTGCCGTCGATCCAATCCTCTGATATGTCCTTGGCGAGTGTCTCTATCTTCGTGACTCCTCTGAGCTCCTCCCTGGTCCGTGGTTTGCTGTGTAGGTAGCTGGAAACCGCGGGCTGAGTCACACCAACTATCTTAGCAGCCTGCAGTTGACTAATCCCCCTGTTGACAACTAATTCCCTCACGAGGGCTTTTCTCATGAGGGGTAACAGTTGCTCCGTTACTATCTCACAGGGTAGTCTGATCCTCACCTCGTCGCGTGGGGACCTCTTCGACTTCTCCTCCCCTTCCATGATGTTCAATAAACGATCCTATAAGCTGCTTATAGTTGTTAGTCTTCACCTAACGAGTTCCTCGACCTCATCCCACCATTTTTTCCTGGTTCCAACCAGCTTCCTCATCTCCCAGTTCCTAGACTTTGGCTCGGAATCGATTATTGTATTTATTTTCTCAATCTTGATCTTTAGTTCGTTGAACTGATTCTCTTCGACGCTTGGATCACTCCTAAGTAATCTGTTGAGGTTAGATTTCGCATCGAACCAGAAGCCCCAGTCATCGGCTAAAACGGATGCTATCCTTGAAACGTTAATAGATTCGGTGGCATCAACGTCGGTAAGAGGGTGTTCGAGGATTAGAATTTGTAGATCTCTTCTATCCTTCTCCTCAAGTGTGTGTATCTGAAGTTTAGATAATACAAGATCAGCGATCGTTAAGGTCGGGAAATCCAGCTCGATTCTCGCCGGCGCTCCCTCAGGTCGCAGGTTAATTTGATGGTTGAAGCGAAGTTTTTCGAAGAAGATGTCCACGGTGTATCTCCGTTCTGGATTGTGGAACATGAAGCGTTCCTCCCCGAAGTACGCCATAACGTAGCGGTCAGCGGTGTAGCCTGCGTCAATGAATAGATCATTCACTTCGACTTGTTTCGCTCTGTAAGTAACCATATCGACGTCTTTTAACCCGTTTTTCTCCCGCTCAGGAACGTTGAGTCGATTTGTGTGGTTGTGGAATTCAATCGCAGCTCCACCAGTGAGCCTAAGGGGGATGCCCCACTTCTCTGCCTCCTCCACTAACCTGAGGGCATCGTTGAGGATCGGCTCAGTGATCGGGTTTGTCAAGCAGATCTACCTACACTGGCGGGATCTCTTTGAAGGCGAGGTCAATGTCGACCCCCTGTCTGGCTCTGATGAATCTTATTATCCAATACAGGACGAAGCCTACAGCTATCATGCCAAAGTTCAGGAATAGGGCGTAAGGTGTTGAGATGCCGAACTGCGGGTATGCTATGAAGATGTATGCGATGGCGACCACGAAAGCCGCCTCAATGACTCCGAATATGGTTATTATCGGGATTCCGATTATCTCGCGCTTAATCGGTGAAGCCTCGTAGATGTCCTTTCTCCTGTATGGTAGTAGGGCTGCCGTGATCCCTGGGAGGAACATGCAGCTGAACGCTGGTCCGATTATTGTGGAGAAGAGGAAGGTCCAGAAGGCATCTGGGAAGATGGCTACTATCACAAGGAAGGCTTCGCATATCAGGAATATTGCTAGGTTTGTATAGGTCGGTGTGTGGAACCTCGGGCTGACCTCCGAAAGCTTCCCTGGCATCAGTCTATCCATCGACCAGGCGAAGATGTTGCGGCTGATCTGGAGGTAGATGACTACCGTGTAGATCAGGGTGCCAGCGAGGGCCATTCCGAGTACGGCGAGTGCCGCTAACACTGGGTTCTGTGTGACGAGGCCAAAGAACGCCGTTATCATCTCCAGCGCGTTGCTCCAGGGTAGTCCCTGAGGATTATACGTGGCGAGGTAGCTGACCGAGGCCAAGAAGTTGTATCCAATGGTCCTGAATGCGTAGTAGAAGAGCAAGGCGAGGAAGAGTAGGTTGAATAGCCCGGCGCCGGCCATTGAGAATAGATTTCTCTTGACGGAGCCGGCCTCCTTCACCTCGCCGGCGATGTATGCTGAGTAGAATGTCCACCAAACCGCGTTGGTTGCTATGGCGAGTAGGGGCCAATCAAATGTGAGAGGAGGTGCGTTGTATCCTCCCTGATTCGCAGCATCTATGATAGATTGGTATGGGTTCGCTGCGGCTCCGAACTGACCTCCATAGCTATGCATGAAGGAGTTGAATATTCCTATGAATCCCTGATTTCCGACAAGGACCAGAGAAATGAGGGCTACTCCGATGCCGGCGATCATGATGAGCCAGATCGCATTGTTCGCGATCAGCATCCTCTTTGTGCCTGATAGGGCGAGTAGTGTGAATACCACGTTTAGGAGTGAGCCGACGACGAAGGCGACTAACGGGGTCATCAGCGCCAACCCGATGTTGATTATGGCCTGGTTCCCCAGGAGGTACCCGATTATGTGAAATCCGGGACCTAAGCCGTAGAAGCTGATTAGGTAGAAGTTGAAGGCGAGGAAGAATGTCTGCCAGAAGACGAGGCTGAAGTTGAAGCCGAAACCTAGGGATGGGTGCAATACCCTGCTGTTGAACACGTAGTCCCCACCGGATCTTGGGAATGTGGAGACCAGCATCGCGTACACTATCGCGATTGAGAAGGCGAGTAGAACTAGTGGGAGAGCCGAGAGGACATCCCCGCCGTTGGCGAAGGTTACAGCGAAGGCGTAGTTTCCGATTACGCTAGCGAAGGAGCTCGCGGATGAGTTGTAGATGAATGTGTCTAAGAGTGAGGCCTGACGGATTAGTCCCGAGGTCTTCCTGGAGAAGGCGCTGGACATCGCCTTAATTCTTCAACCATGGTGGTTATAAGTAATTATATAAGTGACTTATAACTCGTTGAGGTTGTGGCTAGGACCCGACTCTTCTTCGCGACGGACATACACGGTTCGGTGACATGCTTCCTAAAATTCCTGAATGCATCTAGGGTCTACAAAGCCGACGTTATGGTCTTAGCGGGCGACCTCAGTGGAAAACTCCTAATACCAATCGTTGAGCGTGGAGACGACTCATACGAGTCAACGTTCATGGGGGTTCGCCATGTCGTATCAGAAGGGAAACGAACTGAACTTGAGGAGCGTATCCGTAGGGTGGGTTCCTATCCTCACATTATGAGTAAAAATGAGTACGATGAGCTTCTCAGGAAACCCGAAAGGGCTAACGCCCTCTTTGAGGGTCTGATAAGGGAGAGAATCGAGAAGTGGGTTACACTAGCGGATGATAGACTGAGGGGGGCCTCGGCGGAGTACTATGTCTCAGGCGGCAACGACGATTTCCCCTGGGTGGATGAGCTATTGAAGAAATCCCGATCCTTCACCGACGGAGAGGGAGAAATAATCCGAATCAGGGGTCGGAATGAGATGATGACCTGTGGGTGGTCGAACCCCACACCATGGGGAACGCCAAGGGAAACGAGTGAAGATGACCTGACGAAGAGGATAACGGGCCTCACTTCGGAGGTCGAGTCGATGGATGGATGCATCTTCAACCTCCACGCCCCTCCTTACGACTCTGATTTAGATGTGTGTCAGAGGCTAAGCGAGGAACTGAAGCCAATCTTCGTTGGAGGACAACCCGACGTATTCAACGCCGGTAGCGTAGCCGTCCGCAGGTGCATAGAGGAGCTCAAGCCGATGCTGGGGCTCCACGGTCACATACACGAGTCTAGAGGTGTGGCCATGATTGGGAGGACAACCTGCGTTAATCCGGGGAGTGAGTATGCGGAGACGATCCTGAGGGGTGCTATTCTCGACATCGAGAACAACCATGTCAAGAACCACATCCTCACATCAGGCTGACGCCCCACATAGTGAAGTTTGACTATCATCAAAATTCGAAAGAACGACACATAATTTCACAGCTTGTTACGACATAAGTTAGTCATGAAGATTAATCCCAATTGGTTTGTCCAATTGTGGCACTCAAGAAGGAGCCATCACGAGCGCACCACTCGTCGCCTCAAATAAGGGCCCTACCATGATATCAAAGAACCCGCAATTATGGTACCATTCCATAATTCAAGTGAAGCTAATTCGCTCGCACCCATTAATTCGGTAGGTAATAAATAATGGTACCATTTCTCAAAACAATATTATGGTACCATTCCACTTCGTATACTCACTATAGAGTCCATTAAATCAACTCCAAAAATGCAAGTGATGGTTTTCATGTAAACACCAATAAGACGGATTGTGCAGAAGATCATGGCATACCTCAGGGGCCTGTACACCTGCAGCCGCAAGGCTAAACGTATTACAGCAGAGCGCCCCCCCACCGGTGGTCTAAGCCACGACCGAGGTAGAGGCCATTGGTCCCCCAGAGAGGATGAAGTCTGGGGAACTCGCGCATGAGGAGGAGCCGAGTGTAATACAGGCGAAGAAGGTCGTCACCGAGAAGTTCACCGGCACACAGGCGCACGACACAAGCACGGTGCAGTTCCCAGATGGGGAATTGGGGAAACTCGTGCAGAAGCAGGATGGAGGTTACATGGTTCTCCCAGTCGAGGAGTCGTTCACGCCCATCGAGGCAGACGATGCGCGCGCGTAGAGCCACAGCAAAGCAGGCTAAGAGCACCACAAGAGCACCCGACCAAGCTAGCGCGCGTGGGTGGGGACCCTTGAAGGTGAGGGACCTTCCCCCACCGAGGAATCCCCCACCATGGTTGATTCCTCCACCACTTCCCCCACCACAGAGGAGGAGTCCATGGAGGCTAATCCTGAGGATGTAGTGGATGGTACACCCCTACAGCCCCCTACTGTGGAAGGTGTACTCAAAGTGGTGGTGGGTGGTGGTACAGGTGGTGGTCAAGTGGTGGTAGGTGGTGGCAACTCAGGTGGTGGTACAGGTGGTGGTACAGGTGGTGGAT